>OGRU01000281.1_pt1 | contig 50262 bp, 41 predicted proteins | sample 1553541 | NCBI WGS metagenome assembly OGRU01 (sample SAMEA2580068, study PRJEB22360) | human gut metagenome | biome: human gut; feature: human-associated habitat; material: faeces | place: Denmark | collected 2008/2010
TCCTCAACAGTAAGGAAACCACCCTCGCCCAGCAGAAGCAGCAGGCCATCAAGGATGCGTTCCGGGACTGGATATGGCGCGACCCCGACAGGCGGCACACTCTGGTCGCAAGGTACAACGAGCTGTTCAATTCCACCAGACCCCGCGAATACGACGGCAGCCACATCACCTTTGCGGGCATGAACCCGGAGATACGGCTGCGGGAGCATCAGCTCAACGCGGTCGCCCATGTGCTCTACGGCGGCAACACTCTCCTTGCCCACGAGGTGGGCGCGGGCAAGACCTTCGAGATGGTAGCCGCTGCCATGGAATCCAAACGGCTGGGGCTGTGCCACAAGTCCCTGTTTGTCGTTCCCAACCACCTGACCGAGCAGTGGTCGGGCGAGTTCCTGCGGCTGTACCCCTCCGCCAACATCCTCGTGGCTACGAAAAAGGACTTCGAGCCGAAGAACCGCAAGAAGTTCTGCGCCCGTATCGCCACGGGCGAATACGACGCCGTTATCATCGGCCACTCGCAGTTTGAGAAGATACCCGTATCCATGGAACGGCAGCAGCGGCTTTTGGCGGAGCAGATCTTCGAGGTAGAGGAAGGTCTGCGGGAGCTGAAAAGCCAGCGGGCGGAGCGGTTCACCATTAAGTCTCTGGAGCGCACCAAGCGCGGGCTTGAAGCCAAGCTCAAAAAGCTCCAGGACAGCTCCCGAAAGGATGATGTTGTGACCTTCGAGCAGCTGGGCGTAGACCGCCTGTATGTGGACGAGGCACACAACTATAAGAACCTGTTTCTTTACACCAAGATGCGCAACGTGGCGGGGCTGTCCGCCACCGACGCCCAGAAATCCTCGGATATGCTGCTCAAGTGCCGGTATATCGACGAGATCACCGACAGCCGCGGCGTGGTATTCGCCACGGGCACGCCCGTCTCAAATTCCATGACCGAGCTTTACACCATGATGCGCTATCTCCAGCACGACGCCATTCGCGGCAAGGGGCTTGCCCACTTCGACTGCTGGGCTTCCACCTTCGGGGAGACGCAGACCGCCATCGAGCTGGCTCCCGAGGGTACGGGCTACCGGGCGAGGACACGCTTTGCCAAGTTCTTTAATCTCCCTGAGCTCATGACCCTATTCAAGGAGGCGGCGGATATCAAGACCTCCGACCAGCTCAACCTGCCTACGCCCACGCCCATCTATCACAACGAGGTGGCGCAGCCCACGGAGATACAGAAGCAGATGGTGCAGGAGCTGTCCGAGCGCGCCGCAAGGGTACACGCCCAGCTTGTTGACCCCGGCACGGACAATATGCTCAAGATCACCTCGGACGGGCGCAAGCTGGGGCTTGACCAGCGCATCATCAACCCCGACCTGCCGGACGACCCGAACAGCAAGGTCAATCGCTGCGTGGACAACATCCACCGCATCTGGCAGGACGGACAGGCGGACAGGCTGACCCAGCTCGTGTTCTGCGATTTGTCCACCCCGAAAACCGGCGCGACCGGAGCGAAGGCGGCAAAGACGGCGGGCGGGAATCTGGACAGCCCGGAGCTCAACGCCGTCGAGCGGCTGATCGACAAGGAAAATCCCGACGAACCCGGCTTCACGGTATATGACGACATCCGGGAAAAGCTCGTTGCCAGAGGAATCCCCCGCGAGCAGATCGCATTCATCCATGAAGCCAACACCGAAACGCGGAAGAAGGAGCTGTTTGCAAAGGTGCGCTCCGGTCAGGTGCGTGTGCTCATGGGCAGTACCTTCAAAATGGGAGCCGGTATGAACGTGCAGGACAGGCTCGTCGCGCTCCACGACCTCGACTGCCCGTGGCGACCGGGTGATCTGGAGCAGCGCAGCGGGCGCATCATCCGGCAGGGCAACCGCAACAAGGAGGTACACATCTACCGCTACGTCACGGAATCCACGTTTGACGCCTACCTCTGGCAGACGGTGGAAAACAAGCAGAAATTCATCTCCCAGATCATGACCTCAAAATCCCCGGTTCGCTCCTGCGAGGACGTGGACGAGACCGCCCTTTCCTACGCCGAGATCAAGGCGCTGTGCGCCGGAGACAAGAGAATTAAAGAGAAGATGGACTTGGATGTGGACGTTGCCCGCCTGAAGCTCATGAAGGCCAGCCATCAGAGCCAGCAGTTCCGTCTGGAGGACAATCTGCTCAGGCATTTCCCCGAACAGATCCGGCAGAACGAGAGCTTCGTGGAGGGCTTCACCGCCGATATGCAGACGCTCGCCGGGCATCCGCACCCTGTGGACGGCTTTGCGGGTATGGAGGTCAAGGGCGACCTTCTCACCGACAAGGACAACGCAGGCGCTGCCATTCTGGAAGCCTTCAAGGACGCAAAGGGCATGGAGCCCGTTCCCATCGGCAGCTACCGGGGCTTTGCCATGTCCCTGACCGTGGAGGACTTCGGACGGGACTTTATTCTCACCCTCAAGGGCAAAATGAACCACCGCGTGACGCTGGGCAAGGACGCGCGGGGCAACCTCACCCGCATTGACAACGCCCTGAGCGCCATGCCGGACAGATTGCAGAATGTCAGAAACACGCTGGACGCGCTCACCGCGCAGATGGAGACGGCAAAGGCGGAGCTGGGCAAGCCCTTCCCCCAGGAGGATGAGCTGCGGACAAAATCCGCGCGGCTTGCGGAGCTCAACGCCGAGCTGAACATCGACGACCGCACGCCCATGGAGCAGATGGCGGAGGACGCGCCCGCCGTGCAGAGCGCAAAGGCGGAGCGTCCCTCCGTGCTGGCAAAGTTGAAAGCGCCGCTGTCCCAGCCCTGCGCCGAGGACAAAATCAGGCACAGGGGCAAGGAGGAACGATAAAAACCAGCGGCTCCGACGAAGAACGGATTTTGTCGGAGCCGCTTCACTACAGCTTAATGAAAGGAAGGATGCACCAATATGAAGGATATTCCCGTTTACAGATTTCCCGCCGAGCACGCCCGTGAAAACGGCGAGCTGGAGCTTTACCGCGCCTCCAACAAGGCCAATGCCGCCTGCAAGGAGGCCATTGAGAAGGCAATCTCCGAGCATTATTGCGATAACGTCCTGCGCGGGGAAGCCGTCGCGCAGGTGGCGGTGCAGTTCGGGCATGAGCGCATTTTATATGTACTGGCGATTACCATCCGGCAGAAGGATTGGGACGGGCGGTTCTCAGCGGACAACAAGCAATGGGCAAAGACCGTTCCCGTCGCGGAGAACCCCGACGCATGGGGGACGGATCGGAACTGCTATCTGGCGGTGAACAGCCACAGCGGGCTGGTTGATTTGTTTACCAGGCTGGCACGGGAGGACGCAAGGGCGCATGAGCGCAGACCCTCAGTACTCGGCAGACTGAAAAGCAGACCGCCCGAAGCGGCGGCGGAGGCCGTCAAAAAGGCAAAGGAGCCGTCCCTGTGAGCGCGCAGTTCATGCGCCGGAACATCCGCATCTCCGTTCGCCTGACGGAGGAGGAGCACCGGCTGCTGAAGGAAAAGATGGCGCGGATCGGCGTTACCAATCAGGAGGCGTTCCTGCGGAAGATGGCGCTGGACGGGCTGGTGATCAAGTTAGAGCTGCCGGAGCTGAAGCAGATGATTTCGCTCCTGCGCTACACGAGCAACAACATCAATCAGATCGCCAAACGGCTCAACGAGAGCGGCAGAGCCTACGACACCGACCTAGCGGAGATTCTGGAAAAGCAGAAGCAGCTTTGGCAGCTTGCCAACAAAATTCTTATGAAGCTGTCTGCCATTCAGTGAGCAGGCAGAAATATACGATAAGCCCATGCTGCCGGCATCCTTGTTTTAGGGCAGCTCTTTCTGTATAATGAAATCAAAAAGGACGGAAAACGACTATGAAATTCATTTTGAAGCTGCTGCTTGCGCCCCTTATGCTGGTTTTGTGGATCGTGGAATGGGCGCTCACGCTGGCGCTCAAGGCTTCCGCCGTGGTCTGTGTCATCGCCTCCGCCCTGTTTCTGCTTTCAGGTGTTTTTTACTTTGTGGACGGCAACGTGCAGAACGGCTGCATCTGTCTGGGCATTGCGTTTCTGCTCTCTCCCTACGGACTGCACTATTTGGCGGTGAAGCTCACAGCGCGGTTTATCGGTATGAGAATGCTGCTCAAGGAGCGAATCTACGGATAAACGGAATATGCGGAATGTGAAAAGGCGCAGGCTCCCTCCTGCGCCTTTTTCCATGGAGGGAATATGGCGACCACACGAATCATACCCATGCACTTAAACAAGGGCAAGACGCTGGCACAGTGCCTTGCCGACCGGACGGAGTACGGCATGAACCCGGATAAGACTGAGGGCGGCGCGCTGATCTCCGCATTCGCCTGCGAGCCGGAGACCGCCGTTTCCGAATTTGCCCTGTCCAAGCGGGAGTACCGGGAGCTGACCGGACGGGTGCAGGAAAGCGACGTTATCGCCTATCAGGTACGGCAGTCCTTTAAGCCGGGAGAGGTTACGCCGGAGGAGGCCCATCGCATCGGCTACGAATTTGCCAAGCGCTTCCTAAAGGGCCGGCACGCTTTTCTCGTCTGCACCCACACCGACAAAAAGCACATTCACAACCACATCTACTGGAACTCCACGGCGCTGGACTGTACGAAAAAGTTCAAGAACTTCATCGGGAGCTACCGCGCCGTCCGCAGGCTGTCCGACCTGATCTGCGCCGAGCACCGGCTGTCCGTGGTGGAGAATCCGCAGAAACACGGGCTGTGCTACAACAAATGGCGCGGCGGTCACGACAAGCTCTCTAACCGCGATCTTCTGCGCATGGCGATAGACGCGGCGCTTGAAAAGCAGCCAAAGGATTTCGACGCGCTGCTGGCGCTTTTGAAGGATTCCGGCTATTCCGTTGCCCGAAAGGGCAGGCTGTCGCTGCGGCACGAAAACCAGAAACAGAGCATCCGCCTGGATTCCCTGGGCGAGGGATATTCCGAGCAGGAGCTGCGCGCGGTTATCGCCGGAAGCAGGACGCACAAGCCCTTTGTCAGAAAAAAATATCCGAAGCGCAGGGAGCGCGCCACGCTGATTGCCGATATTGAGGCGAAGCTCAACGCAGGAAAAGGCTACCGCTACGATCAGGCGATGAAGGTGGTAAAGCTCAAGCAGATGGCAAAGACGCTGGTGTATTTGGAGGAAAAGGGCTTTGCCGGCTTTGACGCGCTGGCCGACGCCGCCGCCGATGCGGAGAAGCGGTTCTATGATTTGAAGGCGGCCATAAAGGCGGCGGAAGCGCGTATGGGCGAGATACAGACCCTGCGGACACACATCATGAACTATTCCAGGACGCGCAGCGTTTACACCGGCTACCGCAAGGCGGGGTACTCGAAAAAATACCTTGCGGAGCATGAGGGGGATATCCTCATCCACAAGGCGGCGAAGAAAGCCTTTGATGCGTTTGGCCTGAAAAAGTTGCCCACGGTCAGGAGCCTGAACGAAGAATTTGCAAGGCTGCTGGCAGAGAAAAAGGCGGCCTACGCCGAGTACCACCGGGCGCAGGAGCAGATGCGGGAGCTGCTGATCCACAAGGCGAACGCCGCCTATCTGCTGGGGCTGAACGAACAGAACCGGCAGACCACCGAGCGGCAGCGCGAGGAAAAATAGCGATGGCACATCGCGCAGCCACAGATGAAATCTGTGTTACAGGGGGTATGGGGAACGCCCCATCAAGCAAAAGGCGGGGACTCGTCAGAGTCTCCGCCTGGTGTCTTTTGGCTCCAAAAGACCTTGCTTGCCAAATTTGAGAAAAAACTCTTGAGGGCTTGAATTTCACAAAAGGCTGTGGTATAATAAAAACGCAATAGGTATAATTGCAAAAAAATAGAAAGGAGGTAACATCATGTATCGTAGTCAAGCTCCAATGGGTGACTTTGTTGAAATGCGATATTGGTGCGGCTCCCGATTATGGCGGGGTCGAATCAAACGTGTTTCCTCATGCGCATAAGTCATGCTATTGAAAGCTGACTTGTGCGCATTTGTTTTTATGACAAAATGCATTATGCAAGAAAGGAAAGGTTTGTTATGAATAGTGCGACGATTGCTTTAACAAGCGAGCAAAAGGCGATAATCGCTGAAAAAATGGGTTTAGTGAGTGATGAACTTGTCTTGACTTCTCTTTCAAGCACGCAAGACGTTGCTCAGATCGAAGACATCGGGGAAAACTTGTTTTTAGCTGCAAGTAAAACCTTTACTGTCAGTTAACGGATTAGAGTGGAACCGTTGGATTATTGCTCTAATTTTTTGATTGGAGGATATAACCCTGACGGTTCCACTCGGCTTTACTCTTTGGTTGAAGAAGATGAGTTACTCGCGTCTATAAGGGGAAGGATTATGAAAAAGATAGCATTAATAAATCCTCCATTTAGAGGGGTGATACATAGAATAAAGGATGCTTATCCCTTGGGGTTGGGATATATAAAAGCATATTGCGAAAGTAAAGGGGTTGTTTGCGATCTTTATGATTTTTCTTGCTCATTACTTAGCGATCAAGCTTTGGAGGAAAAGTACTGCCTATCCGATTATGATGTAATCGGTGTTTCGAGCTACTCGTTGTTTTTTTCTGATACAGTCGTACTGATTGAACTACTGAAAAAGGATCGAAACATTATTGTTGTGGGTGGTCATCATGCCACACTATGCGGATCGAAAATTCTGCGAGATTTTCCGGTAATAGACTTTTGCCTAAAAGGTTTTGGCGAAAAGAGTTTTTATGATTTTATTAGCAATATAGATACAGAAAATGTTTATTCGGTTTCTGGATTATGCTATAGGAAAGGTGATGAATTCATAGACAACCCAGTCAACTATGAAGGAATAGATATTAACGAGTTTCCAGTGCCAGATCGCGGAGACATTATAGTTGACGCGTCTAATTATGAATTTGATGCCACAAAGAGAGTTTTCCATATTTCGACCAGTAGAGGATGCCCATATCATTGCACATATTGTGTAAATTGTAAAAACAATTATTGGCTTGCGCGAAGTGAGCTTAATGTTTTAGAAGAGTTGAATCGGGAGTTTCGCGGAAAAGGTTATAAATATATTAATTTTGTTGACTGCAACTTTTATGTAAATCCCTCCCGTGCAGAAAGTCTCATTGCAAGAATCCGAAAAGAGTATCCTGGAGTAAAATTCTCGTTTCAAACAAGAAGCGATCAAGTCGCGAATAATAAAGGTCAGCTCGAAAAACTACTCTCAGCTGGCGATTGTAGTATTACGCTTGGAATTGAATCCAATAGCGCGCAAGTGCTTAAAAGATATAGGAAAGAAACGACTCCCGACATCAACCAAAATGCAATAGATTTCTTAAAACAAACGCAGAGCCAAACCCTTGTTTATATGATAATGTTTGAAGCCCTAGAGTCGCTTGATGATATACGTGCGTCCTTTGATTTTTTGAAAAATAATGATTTACTAGATTATGCGACTGTAGGGAATATTTATCAAACACTGGTTCCTTTTTATGGTTCACACTACTATGATGATTATCATGACTACTATATAGGTTCTATTCACGAGAGGACGAAGCCAATATTCGTAGATAACAAAGTACAAAACCTATATGATGCTGTTTGTGATTTTAGGGACTTATATGAAGATAGAATCTCGCAGGCAGTTTACGTGTTAAGTAGCACAAATAGAACAACAGAAGAGAACGAAGAATTACTATTCCTCGTAAAGATCCAGTATGTTATCTTTGAATACTTACTAGTACTATGTGAAACCTTTGGCATTTGTGATTTATATCTGCTAGAGGAAACAGGGTTTAAAAAGAAATTAGATGCAATATTAGACCAGATAGGAGGCCAGCTTTCGATATGACGAAAATGATGTTTATTAGGCCGCCCTTTAAAGGTATGGGGAGATACGTTCCACCTCATTTGGGAATTGCAACGTTATACAATTATTTACATGGCAAATTTGATTGGATAGAGTTCTCTTTAGTTGATGCTTTGGCAGACGCTTTAGATGAAGAGCAGATCGTCAAAGCCATAAACTATTCTCGCCCTGACATTCTTGCGATTACAATCAAGACAATGCAGGTAAAGCAAGCGAAAGAAATAATAGAAAGGGTAAAAGATATTTATAATCCACTGATAATATGTGGAGGAAACCATGTGTCTGTCTCTCCGCAAGAGTTTGTACGCTGTGGCGCAGACTATGCCATTGTTGGAGAAGGAGAAGAGGCAATAGAGAAAATTATACAGCATGAATTTGGCTACTATGAAGAATCTTTGGATGATTGTGTAAATATATGCACAAAGAACAATGTGGAACGGAGCGGTTTTGAACCCAAAGTATGTGTTCACGGAAGCGATATCCCCGCGCCAGACTGGTCTATTTTTGATTTAACAAAATACAACGAGAATATCCATATAAACAAAAGCAGACAGGCGTTGCCGGTTATGGCATCAAGAGGTTGCCCATTTAAGTGCGACTTTTGTTCTACACATCTTACATGGACAACGAAGGTCAGATATAGAAACCCCATAGATGTGTTTAATGAAATTAAAAATAATCAAATTAAGTGGGGGATCTCAGACTATCACTTTTACGATGATAACTTAATGATCAATCCTGAATGGGTTGACCAATTTACAGAACTGATAATTTCAACGGGATTAAAAATTAATTGGATTTGTCTATCACGTCCAGAGATAATACTGAAACACAAGGATCTGCTTCCCAAAATGAAGAGTGCTGGATGTAAGGGATTTGAGCTTGGGTTTGAAACTGACGATGACGGTCTCTACCTAGCGATGAATAAAAAGAATATAAAGAGCACTTTCAGAAAAGCGTATGAATACCTTTGCGGCGTTAATTTTGAGATGGTTGAATTCTTAGTCATGTCTTTTTATGTTGGCGAAACACTGCAATCCCTCTTTCGAACAAATGAGGCGTTGCGTCAATATAAAAAACAAAAGGCATTGTTTGTTTCCTCAAGATACTTTGCAACGCCTTTCAAAGGAACACCATATTATAATAGCGCTATGGAAAGTGGTATAGATTTATACCCCGGAAACGAGCATAGATATGCGATTTTTCTGAATTATATGCCGAATAGCTTTTTAGAAAGTGATCTAAGGGGCTATACGATTAGTGAGAGTGGATTAAGGCTTCAATTTGATCTCTTTGGAATAGAGAATCTCATGCATTCGAACGAAATCGAAAGAATCATGCAGCATATACCGTTAGAGTACTTTGCACAAATATTTAATTCCCACTCAAATGCTGGAAAAAAGGTTTTGGATCTATGCATGCATATCCAATCTTTGTTACCTGGCATTGATATATTACCAGTTTATGAGTATGTTGGGAGGCTTATAGAATTTTGTGCTTCAAGAGGTATAATGAAAAATGGAGGACCCTTGAATGAAGATTCTTTATTGTAATATGAATAGCCTTCCGCCCTATCATCAGTCCGGCGCCGAGATAACGATTGATGAGTTCTTGGAAGAGTTGTTTAATAAAGGTTATATAGTTTATAGCATAAACAGTAATGAGGGTGCGTTGCTTCGTATGCAAAAATATGATGAAGTCAAGAAAAACGGAATGACAATTATTCATGATCCGTTTTGCAAGGTGTTCTATAATTCAAAAGACAATTTTGAAGAAAGAGCCTTGAATTTGATTAGCGAGATTAATCCAGATTTGATTATTTCTCAGTTGAACTTTCTACGCCCGCTAGCAAGATACTGCACAATAGCAGATAAACCTTTATTATATTTGATCCACGGAGTTCACGCCTCAGGTCTCAACTCTGATAATGATATTGAATGCTTGAGAAGTCCAGCAGTAAAAGGTATTGTTTGCATGTCACAATTTCTTCTGGATTCAATACATCCAACGTTGAATTACAAAGCTAAAGTGATTTATCCTCGTGTTCCTAGCAAAAGATTTAAGACGCAGAGCTTAAACCGCAGGGATATAATGTTTTTTAATCCAATAAAATCTAAGGGAATAGATATTGTTTTACAACTTTCAAAAGATTTCCAACATGAGAAATTCGTTATAAAGGAGACATGGGGGAATGCTCTGCCATGCACTCAAAAAGAGATCGAAGCCAGACATAACGTTACAATTGAGAAAATAGAAAGTGATTTTTCTAAGATTTATTGCAACTGCAAATTGCTGTTGTTGCCATCGCAGGAAGCAGAGGGACTTGGTCGTGGAAGCGTTGAAGCATCTTTGAATTCTGTCCCGATTTTAGCTAGCAATAATGGAGGAATTCCCGAAGCAGTAAAAATCAATGATTTTTTGATCTTTGATTATTCAAACTATGCGAGTTGGAGAAATGCACTTGAAAAATTATTTGATCCAACAATCTTCGCTATACATTGTCAAAAAGCATTGGAAAATGCGATAGCCTATGAGCGACGGTATTTAAATAACTCCTTTTCTGAATATATCGATTCGATTCTTGGTCAGAAAAAGAGATATAAAAGCTTGAACAATTAGTCTGGAGGAAGCATGTACAAGAGTATATTAAAAAACAAGTCATTCTTGGGATACTGGGGCTCAACGACTCTTATGCGACTAGCCTCCAACATGCTGCAATTTGCACTAGCGATTTTTGTGTTAGATTTAACTGGATCGGCACTGATTTTTTCTACCGTTCTTTCGGCGATTATTTTCCCAAGAATCATTGGAACACCAATAGCTGGTTATTTGGCTGATTATAAGGACTGCCTTCGCATTTTAAAGTTAGGTGCACTTGGACTTACGGCTTTGATGTTAAGCTTCTTTTTAATACATACCCTCATTACTCCACTCAATATTTCTCTTATCTATGTGTTAGTTATTTGCCTTGAACTCTGTGAAACGCTTATTTCTGCATCAGAGATGAAAGCCGTTATCTGTATTGTGGATGAGAATCAGATTGCTGCTGCAAGCAAGCTATCTTCTTTGGATGATGGGATTGTTGAGATATTGTCTCCAGTTATTGCAGGATTTGCTTATGGATTATTCGGAATACAAGCGGTATTACTGGCGACTTTAGTTTCTGAACTTGTAGCATTTTTGTTGACATTAATGCTGCGGGATAGAGCTAAAAACATGACGGAAAATCCCGGTGTAATGAACAAACAATCTCTGTTCCATGAAGCGATGACATCTTACAAAGAAGCCATTGTATCCTTGCAGGAATACAATTACGTGCTTGGGGTTATATTGTTTGCGCCTCTTTTTAACTTTTTTGTTAGCCCGCTTTTTTCTGTTACAGTTCCTCACTTTATTCGCATTACCACGAAATCAAGCATTGAGATATATACAGCATATAATTTAGCGCTTGGAATTGCGAGTGTAGTAGCTCCATTCATTGCAATGTGGTTGATAAGGGACAAAGCAGAGCACAAAGCCAATTTGAGGGGAACGATTATTTATGCATTTTTAATGCTTATATTGTCATTTGTAACACAAAGCTTTTCAAGCATACAGCCAGCAACATTGCTAAGCATTATTGCTGGAGCAATGGTGTTGGCCGTAATTATTATTACGCTCATGAGTATAGCCACAACGATTACAGTCAAAACAAGCATTCCAGAACAAGTCCTTGGGAGGATTGCCTCTATTATCCAACTTTGTGCAATTGTTTCAACGCCTTTAGGACAATTGTTATATGGCTATTTTGCGGATCGGTTTCCGATTTTTCTTTCATTTGCATGCTCATCCTTAGGTTTGCTCGCAACATATGTAATAATGAAAAAAACCTACAAAAAATTAAAGAGGGAAAAGCAAAAAAATGGATATTGAAACTGCATACAAGTTTTATAGCGACTCCAGCAAGCTCCCATATAATGTTGGAAGAATAACTTGTGTCCAACGGGACCGATGTTCTCTGGAAAGTATTGACGGGACCGTCTATGCTTCTTGCTCAAAAAAAGCAATGAGGGATACGGCTCCAGCTATTGGGGATTGGTGCATATTTGAAAAAAATGGCGGTGCATTAATCTATGAAATCCTGCCGCGGAAAAGTACTTTATCGAGAAAAGTTTCTGGGAATCAAATGAGAGAGCAGATTATTGCAGCAAACATCGACCTTGTTTGTGTCTGCCTTTCAATTCGCGAAGGCATCCGATTAAGTGTTGTTAATAGATTGCTTTTTGGTTTTTCAGGTAATTTTCGTCAAATGCTTTTATTAACACAATCGGATTTGTGTGAAGATCCAACCAATGAAGTTGCGCTAATAAAAAGGGATCTGCCGGGCGTTGTAATTCAAGATGTTTGTGCTATAAGGGATGATTTATCATCGGTTTTAGGTCCTTTTCTAAGAAGTGGTGAAACAATGGCTTTAGTTGGTCCCTCTGGAGTTGGGAAGTCTACAATAATTAACTCACTTCTTGGGTATGAAAAGCAGATAACATCAACCTATAGCATAAAATCAAATAAGGGCCGTCATACAACGACATCCAGAACATTGCACTATTGTTCTAAACTGGGTGCGTGGGCAATAGACACACCCGGCATTAAAGAACTAGCTTTGTGGAATGTTGAAAAAACGCCAGAATTATTTCAACACATCTATGAGTTGGCTAAAGAATGCCGCTTTTCAAATTGTTCACACATACAAGAGCCTGGCTGTAGAATAAAAAAAGCTCTTGAAGATGGAACAATTACCCGGTCTGAATATGAAGCGTTTCTTAAGCTCGAAAGAGAGCGGCAAATGGTCATAGCAACAAAACGAATGTGCTTGCGAAAAAAGCGATGAGAATTATGTGAGAAGATTGAAAGAGCGTTAGAATAAGAGCTTTTATGGAGGGCAAAATGTCAGGAATAGTATTTTTCTCCCCCCACCCGGATGATGTTGAATTTGTCTTGGGAGGAACTGTTCTTTTGCATTGCAATCGGTATGCTACGAAGATAGTAGTTATGACTGATGGGGGCGCTGCAGCAAATGGAACAAAGGAAATTAGGCGATGTGAAACTGATAAGGTTGCTGCCCTATACCCAAACATTCGTTATACGCACTTAGGTTTTGCTGATATGGGTATAAGCAGTTATAATGAGGAGCAAATGGCTTCAATAATAAGAGTAGTACGAAGGCTAAAGCCCAGTATTATTGTTCTTCCTTCTGAAAATGATATTCACCCAGACCACATTCAAACCTCCTTGCTTGTGAAAAAAGGCGTCGAGATGGCGGCGAGCAATTTCTGTGCAGATAGTTATGGTGCTCCTCATAACTGTAAATATATTTTGAGCTACCGTTTTCCGGGAAAGACCTCTCCAGTAGCAGATTGTGGAACTAAAATATACATGGATGTATCCGAAGTGTACGAAGAAAAAATGAAACTAATCAAAACATACAAAAGCCAAATTTATAGGACAGAAGAGAATTCTAAGACCGAAATCAATCGGGGATTACTTTCATTAATTGAATCGACAGATCGTATAAACGGTAGCAAGATAGGTGCATGCTACGCCGAGGAGCTTTGTTTAGTTAAGGGGTGTCTTGGTTCTGAAAATTTATTCAAAATCTTGTTTTAGGAGGATAATATGGATATTGTTTTTGTAAATTCAATGTACTTTCAGGAATTACATACAACTGACCTTGGTTCAATAATTCTTCAAAACAGATTAGATAAGGATATCGAATCAATAATTATTAATTTTGATAGACTTATTCGAGAGGATAAGCTAAAGCTACCCGATAGTTGTGATGAGATATGGGATATGTATGCAAATTACATAGAGAGGTTCACTCCTAGGATTGTCCAGTTTTATACCGTTTGCTTAACATATCCTTTTTCTATACTGGTAGCGAAACGCCTAAAAAAAACAATGAAAGATGTAATCATAATTTTTGGAGGCCCTCAAGTATCTGCTGCTCCATATGACAGTCTAGAAAAATATGACTTCCTCGATGTTGTTGGAATCGGCGAAGGAGAACCCTACTTTAATTCCTTAATAAAAGCATTACTTGCTTCTGAAGACATTTCAAAAATACCTGGCATTGCTTATAGAAACAAGCTAGGCAAGATAATAGTCAATGAGAATCCGATAGGCTTTGATTTCACAAAAGACTACTCCGCTGACTATATGCGGCATGATTATGGTCGTGAGTTTAGCTATTTCCATTCACATTCAACAGAAAATGAGTACTCGATAGATTTACAAATTGAAGCTGGAAGAGGATGTCCTTTTAATTGTACCTTTTGCTCCACAAGCATTTTTTGGGAGAGAAAGTGCAGATTAAAGGAGCAGAGAGTTTTAGTTGAAGAAATAAGTGAATTTCAAAGAACGTATAGTTATGAATACTATTCGCTCGATCACGACATGTTTACTACAAATCGAAAGTATATTATTGATTTTTGTGATTTAATTATAAGGAAAGGGTGCAACTGGAAATGGAAATGCTCGTCAAGAATTGACACCATTGATTTAGACTTGATTAAACTAATGAAAAAAGCAAATTGTTATGGTATATATGTGGGTATTGAAACGGGCTCTCAATCAATGCAATATGTTTTGAGAAAAAATTTGAATGTCTCAGGGTTGTCAGATAAGATCAAAAAAATTATTGATGAGGGTATTGTGTTAACAACTTCGTTCATCTATGGCTTCTATGATGAAACCGAAAAAGATTTTTTAGAGACGATTAACTTAATTGAACAATGTTTCATCATGAAAGTTAACACAATACAGCTACATAAGTATTTTCCTTTAACTAATACGGTTGAAGGCGAAAAAGTTAAGGAAAGTCTGGCTTTAGACCTCGAAAAGTGTGATTTATCGATTGCATTTAATTATCAAGTTTTAACAAGCGAAGTGGTCGATTTACTTCAAAAGGATCCGGATAGCTTTTTGTGTTTCTACGATTTTGCTACAGAAGTGCGAAGAAAGTATAACCGAATGGATTTCCTTGTGTCATGTTTTTCAGGGCTTTACTTTGTCTTCTCTAGGACAATCAATTTTTTGATAATAAACTATGGGCTACAAGAAATTTATCTATCGTGCGAAAAAATAATATCTCATTATGCTAATGAATTGCAATCTCGTTCAATTTTAGATTCATTCTATAGGAAAAATGAAGTCAATCTTTTTCACAACACAATGAAGGAGATTGTCGATTATTTTTTATCTGGTTGTGAAAAAGGAAATCTTTATTTGCAAGAAATAAACAAATTTGATGAAAATATCTATTTATATATGACCTGCGGTTTCGAAACGGAAATGGTTTTCAAACTACAATGCAATGTTTTTGATAACATGTGGAATACAAACCCCACTTATTATAAAATATATAGAGCGGGCGGCAAATTATACGTAGAAAGACTTGCTAAAGAATAATCTGAAAAGAATGATATGAGATAGTATTCTCTCCAACTACCATTCATAGGGGAACTGTGAGCAGAATATAATTGTGGGTTTCTGTCTTCCTTTGTGAATGACCTCAAATGCAGTGAGGCTTCAATCATCATAATTGAAACCTACAATAAAATGATCGATATCGTAAACTACATAAAGACGGAATCCTATAATTAATGCATTGGAGGACAACATGCCTCTCACAAACCGCACGCTCATCCTGTTCAAATACTTCTGGGAGACCACGGATGAAGTACACCCGGTCTCCATTGCGGATATCTCCGCCCATTTGAAGGAACACGGTATCACCGCCGACCCGCGCACGCTCCGCAGCGACATTGAACAGCTTGTGGAGTTCGGCGTGGATATCGTCAAAGAACGCAGAGTGCAGAACCTCTACCATGTGGCAACTCGGCACTTTGAAGCCCCGGAGGTTAAGCTCCTCATCGACGCGGTGCAATCTGCGCGGTTCATCACGCCGGGAAAAAGCAAGAAGCTGGTCAAGCGGCTGACGACCTTTGTCGCTCCTGGAAACGCCGCGCTGCTGGAACGGCATCTGTACATCGACAGCCGCGTAAAAGCTGTCAACGAGAGCGTCTACATCAGCGTAGACCGCATCCAGACCGCCATTGCAGAGCGAAGGAAAATCGCCTTCCGCTACTTCGATTACTCTCCCGCCAAGGAGCGCGTCCACCGGCACGACGGACGGATATACTTCGTTTCCCCGTATGCCCTGCTTTGGAATAACGATACATACTATCTCGTCGGTTTCCACGATTACCGGCAGCAGGTCGCAAAGTTCCGCGTTGACCGTATCGTTCAAATGGAGGTTACGGATGAAACCGCTGTAAAAAAGCCAAAGGGCTTTGACGTATCGGAATTCTTCACGCAGGAGTTTTCCATGCTCAACGGCAAGACATGCTGTATCACGCTGCTGTGCGAAAACACCCTCATGAGCAGCATCATCGACCGCTTCGGGGAGGATGCACCCACGCAGATTGTGGACAAGAACCACTTCACTGTGGAGGCGACCGTTGATCTCAGCAGCAATTTCTACGGCTGGGTATTCGCCTCCGGCGGGAAGATGAAGATCACAGCGCCGCAGGAAGCGGTAGACGGCTTTCAAAGGATGCTGGAGAGCTTCAGCGAACGGCAACCAGCCGATGAAACGCCCAGCATATCCATCGGTCAGGTTAAAAAATGAAGATTTTTCCCCGAAGGTGTGCATCTGATTGCACACCTTCTTTTTCCCCCTTGATTTTCTCCGAGTTATGTGTATAATAGAGCTATCAGGAACTATTGTTCCAGATAGGAGATAAGTACAATATGAGAAGCAAGAGCGAGGAGCTAATGCTCCGCATCCGGGAGTACATCGAAAGCTACTTTGAGCGGTATTCCTCTACCCCCACTGTCCGTGAGATCGCCGGAGCCATGAAGATCGCGGTTTCCTCCGCACACAGATACCTTGTGGCAATGGCGGAGAAGGATATGGTTTTCTACGAAAACGGTACGCTCTCCACGCCGAAGATCCGGCGGATGAATCCGGCGGTTAGCCCCGCCGCCATTGTCGGCTCCATCCCCTGCGGCTCGCCTGAGGAAAAGGAAGCCCAGGTGGAGGAATACCTGCCCCTGTCCGTGTCCTTCTTCGGCAAGGGGGACTTCTACGCCCTCCGCGCCTCCGGCAGCTCCATGACGGGGGCGCAGATTGACGATGGGGATTTGGTTATCATCCGGCAACAGCATACCGCTCAGGTCGGGGAGATCGTCGTTGCCCTCACCGACGAGGACAAGAACACGCTGAAGCGGCTCTTATATGACGATGACCGGCAGAGCTATTACCTCCACCCGGAGAACAAAGACATGGAGGATATCTATGTGTCCGGGCTTCGGGTACAGGGCGTAGCCACCCATGTGATCAAAGCCCTTTGACGGAGGTATTGCCCATGCAGAAAAAATATGTGTCCGTCAACGCGGAGGTGGATACGGACGGCGTGATCCGCCCGCTTCTTATCCGCTGGCATGACGGCAGACAGTGGGAGGTGACAAAGGTGCTTCATACCTGCACTGCTTCTCACGATGAGTTTGAAGGCGTCCGCTACACCGTCAAAATCGGTCGTGCGGTAAGATATTTGTATCGGGAGGGTCAGCGCTGGTATGTTGACCGCTCCCCATAGGAGGTGTTTGTGAGACATGAGGATTTTTTCCTATGAGGAACTCGACGAATTGGGCGAAGGTTTAATTCGCCAATATCTTGGGAAGGAAGCGGAGCGCACCTGCTGCGTGGACATCGAGGGGTTCGTTACGGACTTTCTGAAGCTGCCCCTGCTGTACCGCAGCTTTGCCGAGGAGGACAGCGATAAGATCGGCTTCATTGCGGACGGCGTGACTCCTCTGCGCGTCTATGAGGGCGGAACCGTTGTCCGGCGCGTGTATCCCAGAGGAACCATCGTGATAGAGCGCTGCCTGCGGAAGGAGCACGAAAGCGGCAGGCGGCGCTTCACCATCAGCCACGAGTGCGCCCACTACATCATGGACAGGGCGGTTCCCAGCGCCGCCTTTCACCGCGAATTTGACGGGGAGCGCGCCTACACGCAGGAGGACTTTAAAAACCTGTTCAGCTTTCGGGAGACGCAGGTTGACCGCATGGGCGCAGCCCTCTTGATGCCCCGCTTCATGGTTCGCAATGTAATGATCTCGCATGGATGTGCTTCTTGCATTCCCGTGTTCGGAGACAGCATTCTGAAATTGACGGACAAGCGCCTTATTAGGCAAATGGCAAATACAATGGGCGTGTCCTTCTCCGCCTTCCTCATTCGGCTGCGGGAGCTGTGCTGTCTGTGTTACCGCCCGCTGGCGGAGTACATCACGGAGGAAATGGGGCTGGGACAGGACGGTGGCGCAGGATGAGAAAAGCAAGCACTCCCCGTAAGCTCTCGCCGGATGTGTCACGCAGGCTGTCCGATTCCCGCAGGCAATCCGCTGCGCTGACACTCCGGGAGATCCACTGCCCCTTTTGCAGCTTTCTGGTGGAGAAGGTGTTCTCCGACGCAGCGGGACACAAAATGGTCTACTGCCGAAAATGCAAGTCGGAGTATCCCATCAATCTGGGCTGCTTCCGCAGAATGAAGGCGAAACAGGCCGTCTGCCGCCTGTTTTCCGGAAAGCCGAGGCAGAAACGATAAACTGAATACAAAAACCGACTTTTAATCGAGCAAGCGGAGAGAATCAGATTCGTTCTGAGGAGACTGCCAAGCGCCGTACAAAGTCAGACTGAGCCGGTAAATGGGTTCGGTCTGCTTTGACGGCGCTTTTTTGCTGCCCGATTTCTTTGTACGGCGTTGAAAGTCCTTTCCCGGCTTGGCTCGGGAAGGGACTTTTTCCATGAAACGCCGCTTTGAACAGTACATCTGCCGCTACCCGTGAGCTCCGAATTTTTGATTTCACCCAAATTCAAAAATTCAAAGGAGATCACGGCATGAAAACATTAAAGGAGTTCGATTACGACCTTTGGGCAATCGAGGAAAACGGAAGAAAGAGATATTTCGCCAGAATCAAGGCCACCGGAGAGGAAGCGGAGGTCAGCCTTGAGGTGATGCGGCTGCTGCTCCGTCAGGAAAAGCAGATGCGCCGGGAGTATGCAAAACAGCAGACCATCGGGCCGGTTCTGAGCCTTGACGCCATCCGCGACGGCGGAAGCATGGATGAGGCCGCGTGGCTGCTGGATACGCGGCAGCGCATCGACTCCGAGGTGCTCACGGCAGAACTCACAGACGCATTCTGCAAAATGCTGACGGACAACCAGCGTTCGATCTTTACGGAATGCCTCATCGAGGGGAAAAGCCAGACTGCGTATGCTGCGGAGCACGGCATCAGCGTCCCTATGGTCAACAAGCAGATTCGCGCCATCCGGGGAAAGGCAAAAATATATTTTTCCTGATGGTTAAAATTCCTCAAAAAAATGTCCATTGAAAGGTGAGAGGACAAATCTCACCGCAAGGGATGCGGAGATTCAGTTTTCTCAGAGCCGCAAGGCTCAGCGAACCTTGAAAACTGAATATCCAGGCATCAGGCACATTCCCAACGCTATGGGCTGAACCCCTGAGCCGCTTTCGTGAGTGCGCCACGACCTCAGAAATGAGCGAGCGATACAACTTACACGATAAAAGCCGGGCTGCTCCCGGTGGAGGCGACGACAGGTGTTGGGGACAATGATACTTCCGTAATTCGCGGCCCGGTCACAATGAAGGCGGGGAGGTTCGATTCCTATGGAGCGGTGCAGCACACCGCCGTCTGATGCTCTCCCTGCTCTCGGGGCGTCGAGGACAAATTGAGAGCGTACATACCCGAAAAACCAAAATGACAAAGGGCAAGGAGACGCAATATGAACGCACAGGACAGATATAACAGCGAGAGATATTTGGACATGACCTGCTTTCTCGCTTTGAGGAATATCGAAAGAAACGAAAGAAAGGAACGGAGAAACCGCATGAAGGAAAACTGGATTTACCGCAGGGGCGACGTGTATCTTGCCAACCTCGACCCCTACATAGGCTCCGAGCAGGGCGGCACCCGCCCTGTGGTCGTCCTGCAAAACAACACCGGCAACTACTACTGCCCCACGCTGATCGTCGCGCCCATCACGTCCAAGGCCGGCAAGAAGCCGTCCCAGCCCACCCACTACTACGCCGAGCGCATCCACGGGCTGGAGCTTCCCGGCATGGTGCTGCTGGAGCAGATCAAGACCATCGATAAGCGGCGCGTGAGGAAGTATCTGGGCAGGATGACCCGGCAGCAGATGGATGAGATTGGGGAAGCCATCGAGGAAGCCCTCGGGTTGTATGTCCCCGAAGAAATGGAGGCCCCGTAATGAATCCCGTACTGACCATCGACCCGGAGTTCGAGGCGAAATGCCCGCCGCTGACAGATGACGAGCTTTCGCAGCTCGAAGAAAACATCTTGGAGGAAGGGCTGGTGCTCATGCCCCTCATCGTCTGGAACGATACGATTGTGGACGGTCACAACCGCTACCGCATCGCGCAGGCGCATCCGGGCATCGGGTTCCGTACCCATGAAAAGCAGTTTAGCAACCGCTACGAGGCCCTTTCCTGGATTTGCAAGAACCAGCTCGGACGGCGAAATCTTACGCCCCAGCAGAAGAAATATCTGATCGGGCAGCGTTACGATGCAGAGAAAAAAACACATGGAGGAGATCGGAAAAGCAATCTGCCAGAATCAAGTGGTCAAAATGACCACTTGATTGCAGCACAGAAAACAAGAGAGCGAATTGCTTCAGAGACAGGAACAAGTGAGAGCTATGTTAAACGAGCGGATCAGTATGCAAAAGGTGTGGACGCCGCTGAAGAAGTGCTTCCGGGCATCAAGAATGACCTGTTGCTCGGAAAGTTTAAGCCCAGAGAAACCGATGTGGCGGCTGTCGCCCGCGCATCCCCGGAGGAGCGCCGGGAAAAAGCGGAGCAGCTCAGGGTGATCCCGGAAAAGAAGCCCAAGGCAGATAAGGAGTCTGCCCGGAGCGGAACAAAGCGCCAGCAAGAGGTTTATGCGACTATCGACAAAAGCTACGAGGATATGAAGGACTCCAAGCGCGTCACAGAGGATTCGGCACTGGTAAGCCTGCGCTATACGGCGCGGAACATGGTCGAGACATGCGACGTGCTTTTTACGAACTTCCCCGGTCTATTGGAAAAGCCGGACTACAAAGATCAGGTCATTGAAATCATGCAGGAGCCAAAACAATACATTCTCAAATTGGAAGGAGAAACAGACAATGAACAGCATTAAGACACTCTACAAGCTGATGGAGGTCAGCAGCCGGGATTTGGAGATTCCCGATGCGTACCAGCGCAAGCTGAACACCGAGCGTGTGGCAAAGATCGTGGCCGGGTTCAATGAGCGCATCGCCAACGAACCGAAGGTTAGCTTTCGTGACGGTCACTATTATGTGTTTGACGGGCAACATACTATTGTGGCGCGCAAGCACATGAACGGCAACAACGACCTGCCGATCCTCTGCAAGGTGTACTATGGCATGACAGAACAGGATGAGGCGCTGCTGTTTGCTATGCAGACAGGCTGTTCCGCAGCCCTGACGCCCAGCGCGAAGCTCCGCGCCAATCTCCATGGCGAGGACAAGGCATCGGGCGAGTTCTACGAGGCCACAGAGGAAGCGGGGCTGCATGTGGGCTTTGAGCGCGGTGGGGGCGTCGGGCGCATCCTCTGCATCAATACCGCCTTTGCGGAGTTCAATCGCGTCGGCGCAAAGGTTTACAAGGAAGCGCTGACCATCCTGCTGGAAGCCTGGGGCGGCGATCCCGATTCCCTGAGAGCGGAAATCATTCAGGGAATCGTCCATTTCGTGGAGCTTTACCACGGCGAGTACGACCGGGAACGTCTCATTTACAGCCTCCGCAGCTATGAACCCAAGTTTATCTACGCAGCGGGCAAGGCAGAAAAGGAGCTGCGGGGCGTAAAGCGCTACGTCAACCTGTTCTACCGCATTTACAACGGCAGGCGCAAGCACGAGATTCTTCCCATGAAGTTCTGAGGGAAGGGTCTTTTTATCCGCATCGAGGCCGGAAACCATGGGGCTGTGTTCCGTCACAGCCCTATTCTTCTGCCCTCGGCTCGGGCTCATAGATTTATATATCCAATCATAACCATGGAATAAACAAAACAAGGAGGTATGGCATGGACGCATATACGGCATCCGATATGGATGTTCGCACCGTTGACCACAATACGCTGGTGGATATCCGCGACGTAAAGGTCAACACGGCGCTGCCCAAGCGGGAGCGTATTTTGGATTTCATCCGTCAGATCGGCAACCCCTACTGCTACCGGCATGGGAAATATGTGGTCAGGGTCAGCTTCGCCGATACGGATGTTTCATTGGAGGACAGACTGGAAGCATATATCCGCACAAAGGGCTGATCCTGCGACATCCTCGACAGTCCTGCGCAACGCAGGGTACAATTTTGGAGGAAAGGAGCTGGCAATATGCAACACAACACCGAAACAAAAATCTGGAACGCCACGCTTTACCTCCGGCTGTCGAGGGACGATGGGGATAAAGAGGAATCCAACAGCATCACCGGGCAGCGGGAGCTGCTGCGTGACTTTATCCGAACCCGCCCGGAGCTTCGGGAATACGCCGTCAGGATCGACGACGGCTTCACGGGCTCCAATTTCGAGCGGCCGAGCTTTAAGAAAATGCTGGAGGACGTAAAGGCGGGACGCACCAACTGCATCATCGTGAAAGATCTTTCGCGCTTTGGCCGTAATTATCTGGACGCTGGCGAATACATCGAGAAGATATTCCCATTTTTAGGCGTGCGGTTCATCGCCGTCAACGACAACTACGACAGCCTCGGCGGAAAAAACGCCTCGGACGAGCTTGTCATCCCGTTCAAAAACCTTATAAACGAAGCTTACTGCCGGGATATTTCCGTGAAAGTCCGCACCCAGCTTGAGGTCAAGCGCAAGAGCGGCCAGTATATCGGCGCATTTGCCGTCTACGGCTATCTGAAAGATGAAACAGACAAAAACCGTCTGGTGGCAGACGAATACGCTGCGGACGTCGTGCGGGATATCTTCAAATGGAAGCTGGAGGGCATGAGCCCGCAGGATATCGCCGCCCGATTGAATCACAGCGGCGTGCTTTCGCCCATGGAATACAAAAGATCGCTGGGCATGAGGTTTGCCACCTCCTTCAAGGCGAACCCGCAGGCGGCATGGTCGGCCAACGCCGTGCTGCGTATCCTGAAAAATCCGGTCTACACCGGCGTACTCATTCAGGGCAGGGAGACTACGCCCAGCTACAAGGTACGAAAGCGCGTCACAAAGCCAGAAAGCGAATGGGCAATCGTTTCGGACGCCCACGAAGCTATCATTGAGCGCCGGGACTTTGACAGCGTGCAGAAGGCGCTCTCATTGGATACCCGCCGCAGCCCCGGCGACAGCGCGGTGCAGCTTTTCAGCGGCATGGTGTTCTGCGGCGAGTGCGGCGCAAGCATGGTGCGCAAAACCGTTCCCTCCGGCAACAAAAAGTATGTCTACTACGTCTGCGCCGCGCACAAGCAGGATAAATCCTGCTCGCCCCACCGGATGCGTGACGAGGCACTTGCAGATATCGTGCTGGAAACGCTCCGGCAGTATATCCGGGATGTGGTAGACCTGGACGATATTCTTGCCATGACGGACACCGCCCCTTTGAGAACCGCAGAAGCTCAGAAGGTACAGCGTCAGCTTGACAAGAAGCGCTCGGAATATGAGCGGCTTCAGAAGCTGCTCATGTCGCTGTATGAAAATCTTGCAGACGGCATTATCGACCGGGACGAATACGCGAGGCTCAAGCAGAACTACGCAGGGCGCTGCGCCGAGTGCGAAAAGCAGATGGACGCCTTGCAGGAGACCATCACGCAGATCAAAGAGCACGGCGGCGAACACCGGGAGTGGATGGCGCAGTTTCGGGAGCATTTGAACATTACGGAATTGGAGCGCAGCATCGTTGTGGTGCTGATCGACCGCATCCTCATTTACAGGGATAACCGCGTGGAAGTCCGCTTCCGCTTTGCGGACGAATTTGCATGGCAGACGGATATTCTCAGAAGATCACAAATACGGGAGGTGGTATAAGTGGCAAGAACGAAACGAAAGACAAACCCGGTCATTCCGGCGATGGAAGCTCCCGCACAGGCGCAGAAGCAATACCGCGCTGCCGCCTATGCCCGACTTTCCGTGGAGGACAGCGGCAAACCCGGCGCGGATACCATAGAGGGGCAGAAAAATCTCCTGCTCCGGTTCATCGAAGATGACCCAACGCTTACCCTGTATGGGCTGTTCTGCGATAACGGACGAACCGGCACGGATTTCCAACGTCCTGAATTTGAAAAGCTCATGGAGGCGGTCAAGCGTGGAGAAGTTGACTGCATCGTGGTCAAAGACCTGTCCCGCTTTGGCAGAAACTACAAGGAAACGGGCAACTATCTGGAACGCATTTTTCCGTTCTTCGGAGTTCGCTTCATCGCCGTCAACGACGGCTTCGACACCCTCACCGCCCAGCGGGGCGCGGACGGCTATCTCGTTCCGCTGAAAAATCTCATCAACGAGGTTTACAGCAAGGATATTTCCAGGAAGTCCGGCTCCGCGCTGGCGGCGAAGCAGAAAAACGGAGATTTTATCGGCGCGTGGGCTCCCTACGGCTACCGCAAACAACCGGATAATCCCCGCAAGCTGGAGCCGGACGAAGCAACGGCACCCGTCGTCAGGCAGATATTCCGGTGGCGAGCCGAGGGAGTGAGCGTCACGCAGATTGCAAGGCGGCTCAACGATGAGGGCGTACCATCCCCCTCCGCCTACCTGTATAATACCGGCGCGTGCAAAACGGAGAAGTATAACGGCGTGAGCTGGTATGTTCAGACGGTCAAAAACATTCTGTCCCGGCAGGTGTACATCGGGCACATGGTGCAGGGAAGGAAGCGGCAGTCCTTTTACGAAAACCGGGGGCAGTACATGAAGCCCAAAGAGGAATGGATCGTCGTGGAAAATACCCACGAGCCGCTGATCGACCGGGAGACATTCGATAAGGTGCAGGAGCTTGCCCGACGCAAAAATGCGGAATACTTTGAAAACCTCGGCAGATTTACGCATCTGGAAACCACCGAAAACATCCTCAAGGGGCTGGTCTGCTGCGCCGACTGCAAGCGTCCGCTGGTGCGGTACAAGAATGTGAGCCACGAAAAAAAGCTGTGGTACACCTTTATCTGCCCGACCCACGCCAACGACATTGGCAGCTGTCCGCTGAAAAACATCCGGGAGGACGCACTGTTCCCCATGCTCCTGCAAGCCATTCAAACCCAGATCGCCCTTGCCGCCGATATGGAAGCCATTGTCCGCAGGGTGAACAGCTCCCCCAAATACAGAAAGCAGACTGCGACGCTGCAAGGCAGGCTAGACGCGGCAAAAAGGACACTCAAGCGCTGCAACGGCCTGTATGACAGCCTGTATCAGAGCTATGTGGATCAGCTCATGACCGAGCAGGAGTATATGACGCTGAAACGCCGCTACAAAGCGGAAGCCGAGGAAGCGGAGCGGCTGATCGAAGCTCTGACCCGCCGGCAGGCAGCGGAAGCGGCGCACACGTCGGAGAACCCGTTCCTTGCGGCCTTTGGCAGCTTCCGGGGCGCAGATGCTTTGACAAAAGAAATGGCGCAGGCGCTGATTGAGCGTGTGTATGTGGACGGCGACAGCAATATCGAGATCGTGTTCCGCTACAGGGACGAATACAAGGAGCTCTGTACATATCTGGAAGGGAGGGAAACTGACGCATGAGAACGGCGATGTATCTTCGCATATCCAGCGAGGACGCGGATTTGAGAACCGCCGAAAAGGACGAATCCGAGAGCATATCCAACCAGCGCAGCCTCCTGCGGGATTATGTGTGCAGCCATGCAGATTTATCCGGCTCTGAAATACTGGAGTTTTGTGACGACGGTTGGAGCGGTACGAATTTCGAGCGTCCAGCTGTGAAGGAGCTTTTGGAGCAGGTCAAGCGCGGGCAGATCAACTGCATCGTAGTAAAAGACCTATCCCGCTTTGGCCGTGATTACCTCACCGTTGGAGACTACATCTCCCGCGTGTTCCCGTTCCTCGGTGTGCGCTTCATTTCCGTCAACGACGGCTTTGACAGCAGCAATCCGCTGGACATCGACAGCCTCGATACCTCGTTTCGGACGCTGATCTACGACCTGTACAGCCGTGACCTCTCCCGCAGGGTCAAAAGCGCAAAGAAGGCCAGAGCCGAGCGCGGGGCGTTTCTCAGCCCCTATGCGCCTTACGGGTATGTCAAAGACCCGGAGGACAAAAATCATCTTCTGGTAGATGCCGAAGCCGCCGATGTGATACGGCGCATCTTCCAAATGGCAGCAGACGGTGCAAAGACATGGCAGATCGCGGCAGCGCTGAACGGTGAGGGCGTAAGCTCTCCAAAGAACTATAAAGTAGAGGCAGGCTGCACAAGAACACCGTGGCGCAGTATCCAGGAGGAAAACTTCTGGACGGCCAATCTGGTCGCAAAATTCCTGCGGGACGAGCGGTATGTTGGAAAGACGGTGTACGGCAAGCGAAGCCGGGACATTGTAGGCAGCACCCACACGGTCAAAATCTCCCGCAATGATTGGGTTATCGTCCCCGACAGGCATGAAGCCATCGTGCCGGAGGCGCTGTTCGAGAAAGCGCAGGCTTGTATGCGGGAATACCGGGAATATGAAGCTGCGTCCGGCAGCGGCAATCCGCTGAAACGCAAGGTGTTTTGCGGCGTATGCGGTCACGCCATGCAGCGGGACAGCCGAAAGAACGGCTCCTACCGCTGCGTCACAAAAAGGCTGAATACCGGCTTTGACTGCCCGGAGGAAAAAGTCCCGGAGGCCGATATTCTGGAAGCCGTGATTGATACCATACAGGTCTACGCTCAATACGCCGTCAGCATAGACCGGCTCCTGCAAACAAGGCAGGCACAGCGGCAGCTTGATCGCAAACAGGCGCAGCGCCGCTTGCAGACGCTCCAGAGCCGGAAAGCCCAGCTTGACGAGCGATTGCAAGACCTCTATGAGCGGCTGGTGGAGGGCGGGATATCCCGCGAGAGCTTCGCGACACAGAAGAAAGCTCTGACGACGCAGGCAGAGGAAATCTCCCGCACGGTCTTGGAGCTGGAGCGCAAAATAAGCGGCAACGACGACAATAGCAACGCTGTGATCGAGCAATTCAAGAGCTATGCCGGGATTACGGCGCTGACCAGAGAAATCTCAATCGAGCTGCTGCAATCCGTTACCATCTACCCGGACGGGCGCATGGACATTCGATTGAACCTTGCCGATGAGATCGAAGCTCTGATGGAAACCTTGCGCCGGGAGTCCTGTACGGCGTGAAATTATTAGTCCTTTCTGTACAGCAGCCGACGATGGCATCTCCGGCACCACCTTTAACCGCCCTGGGTTCCAGGAAATGATTGCGGACATTGAAGCAGGTATTGTCAAGCGGGTCATTATCAAGGATATGTCCCGTCTGGGCCGTGACTACCTGCAAGTGGGAATGTATACTGAGATCATGTTCCCGGAGCACGATGTTCACTTTATTGCTGTCAACGATGGAGTGGACAGTAAGCAGGGCGACAACGAGTTTACCCCGTTTCGGAACATCATCAACGAGTGGTACGCCAAGGACACAAGTAAGAAGATCCGGGCCGTTATGAAGGTCAAAGGAAATGCGGGAGAACACCTGACCACCAATGCACCTTACGGGTATATGAAAGACCCTGCCAATCCGAAGCAATGGGTACGGGACAACGATGCAGCCAATGTGGTTTATGATATTGGTCTGTATGTGATGGACGGATACGGGCCTTCTCAAATCGCAAGGCTGTTGAAGCAGCGGAAGATCCTTACCCCTGCCGCTTACTACGAAAGTAAGGGTATCAACTGCAATGTAAAACCGCAGGATGATCCCTATGGCTGGAATGCTTCGACAGTTGCCCATATCCTTGACCGCTGGCGGGAATATCTGGGGCACACAGTAAACTTCAAAACCACGAAGAAATCCTACAAAAGCAAAAAGAAGATTCAGAATCCCGAAAGTGAGTGGGTGATCTTTGAGAATACCCACGAACCGATCTGGACGGAATCCATTGCCGATGCGGTAAGACTGGCACGGCAGACCCGGCGCAGGCCAACCAAAATGGGAGAGATGGGGATGTTTTCCGGCATGATGTTCTGTGCTGACTGCGGCTCAATCATGTACCAATGCAGGGCAACCGGCTTCCGGCGGGAGCAGGAGTATTATTTGTGTGCGGGGTATCGGAAAAGCCGGGATATATGCGGCTCCACCCATTCCATACTGACGGTCATTCTGGAAGAACTGATACTGCAAAATCTCTGTAAGGTTGTTTCCTATGCAAGGGAACAGGAAGATCAGTTTGTGAAGATGGTCATGGATATGGACGAGAAGGAGAGAAGCAAGGGCCTTGCCAAAAAGAAGAAGCTCCTGACCGATGCAGAGAAACGGATTTCGGAGCTGGATAGAATCTTCAAGCATTTGTATGAGGACAATATCACGGGCAAACTGACAGACGAACGGTTCAAGAAACTGTCCGCTGACTATGAAGCAGAGCAGGCAGCCTTGCAGACCCAAGCAAACAGCCTCCGGGAAGAAATCCAGGAGGAGGAAAGCAAGTGTGCCAATGTGGAACGGTTTCTGTCCATTGTCCGAAAGTACACAGAAATCCCGGAACTGACACCCCATATCCTGCATGAGTTTGTGGAGAAGATCGTCGTACACGCAGCCACCGATCCCCACAGCAAAACCAACCGCAAACAGGAAGTCGATATTTACTACAAGGGCATCGGTATCTTGGAAATGTCCAAGGTATTCGATATCCGGCAAAATGAAGAAACGGCATAGCCGAAGCTATACCGTTTCTTTCAAACCCAACAATGTTTTCTTATTGGGACACCCCATGGTGAGCCGTGCGTTCTTTTTCTGCATAAGTTTTCTGGTGAAGCCAAATCAAAGGAGTACAACGCATTTCCCGTTTGCGTTGTTCTGTAATAAGAATAGCGTATGAAGTGGCTTTTGTCAAGGGTTTTTCCAGGTAAAATTGTGAACAAAAAGAAAATTCGCCGCTCCCAGCATGGAAACGGCGAAAAATGCGGAATTAAAGAAGTAATTCGGCAATCTGTACAGCATTGGTGGCAGCACCCTTGCGAATCTGATCGCCGCAGCACCAAAGACAGAGGCCATTGGGATTGGTAAGGTCGGGACGAATGCGGCCAACATACACCAGATCCTGATCGCTGGTATCCAACGGCATGGGATAAACATCCTGCGAAAGGTCATCAACCAGGCGGCAGCCGGGAGCTGCCGCAATCGCTGCGCGAGCTTCCTCTACCGAAATGGGGCGTTCAAAGCGTGCCGTAACCGCGATGGAGTGGGAACGCACAACCGGCACCCGTACACAGGTGCAGCTGACCTTCATCTCCGGCAAGTGCAGAATCTTTCGGCCCTCGTTCTGGAGCTTCATTTCCTCGGAAGTATAACCTTCATACGATTGACTTCCGATTTTGGGAATAAGATTATAGGCAATCTGATACGGGAATATATGGGGCTGTACCGGCTCGCCTTTGTACAGGGCATCCACCTCGGCTTCCAACTCCACCGGGCCACCGGCACCGGCACCGGAAACTGCCTGATATGTAGCAGCTACCATGCTGGTAATCGGCGAAAGACGACGCAGTGCCGCAACCGCTACTACAGTGATGATGGTGGAGCAGTTTGGATTGGCAATGATGCCATGATGATGCAGAGCATCTTCCGGGTTGATTTCCGGAACAACTAGCGGAACATCTTCATCCATACGGAAGGCACTAGAATTATCAATAAATACTGCACCAGTCGCCTTGATTGCCGGGGCAAAACGACGGGCAATATCATTCTCGGCTGCGCCCAGCACAATATCTGCATCAGTAAAGGCAGCATCCGTTGCCTCTTCTACCATGATTTCTCGCCCAGCAAAAGGCAGCTTTTTCCCGACACTGCGGGCACTGGCCAGGCAGCGCAGTTCCCCAATGGGAAAATTGCGTTCCTCCAGGATTTTAAGCATCTCCCGGCCCACCGCGCCGGTGGCGCCCAGTATAGTCACATTCGGATTTTTCATGGCATGTTCTCTCCTCTCGGTCATCTGACAAAGCTTTCGTAAAGTACACGCACCGTTTTTTCAAAGTCAGCGTTATCCACGCCCACAATGATGTTGAGCTCCTCTGGACCTTGGCTAATCATGCGGATGCTGATACCGTTTTCACCCAGAGCGGCAAAGATCTTGCCGGAGATACCAGGGCGGAACGCCATCTTGCGGCCAACTGCCGCCACAATAGATATATTTTCCGCCACCTGCAGTTTATCCGGGCGGAATTCCTTTTGCAGTTCGCCCAAAATAGAGTAAAGGCAGGAAGCCGCTTTTCCGCTTTGCACAACCAGCGAAACACTGTCTATCCCAGATGGAGTGTACTCTACATTCAGATTATGCCGTTCAAATACTTCCAATACACGGCGCAGGCTGCCGATGGAGGAAGACAGGCCGTTCTTCGCCATCGTAATGATAGAAAAATTGCGGCGGCCGGCAATGCCTGTGATGAAACGGTTCTTTTCGCTTTCCAGTTCATCCTCAAAATGCTCCCGAATGAGGGTACCGGGATGGCCCGGATCATTGGTGTTGCGGATATTCAGCGGAATATCCGCCTGGCGAACTGGAAAAACACTGGCCTCGTGCAGGACCTGCGCTCCCATATAGCTAAGCTCCCGCAGCTCGTTATAGGTGATGCGCTCGATGGGGCGGGGATTTTCCACAATGCGGGGATCCGCCATAAGAATACCGGAAACATCGGTCCAGTTTTCGTATACATCGGCCCCCAATGCCGCTGCCGCCAAAGCACCGGTCACATCACTTCCGCCACGGCTGAGCACCTTAATATGGCCATCCGGCATGACGCCGTAAAAACCTGGAATGACTACGCTGCGGTCTTCTGCTATGCGGCGAAGCGCTTCGTAGGAATGCTCCCGGTCAATTTGGCCATCGAAGGAAAACTGGAGCCATTCGGCGGCATCGAGAAAATCAAAGCCGAGGTATTCCGCCATAAGGCGGGCAGCGAAATATTCGCCGCGGGAGACCAACTCATCCTGGCTGATGCCCTGCTGCATCTTTTCATAAAGGGCCAAAAACTCTTTATCGATATCAGCAGAAAGGCCACAATCGGCCACAATGGAACGATAGCGCTCCACCACCATGCTGAATACCCCTTCGGCGCTGACGCCGTACTGAAGATGGGCATAGCAAAGGTAAAGTAAATCCGTAATCTTGTGATCTGCGGAAAAGCGCTTGCCCGGTGCAGAAACAACCACAACCCGGCGGGCTGGATCCGCCGTGATAATCTGGCGGACTTTTTCGAACTGAGCAGCATCGGCCAGGGAGGAACCGCCAAATTTAACTACTTTTAACATAATAGGCATTCCTTTCCCTTAACCCTGCAGCGCAGCGAAGAAGATGCCGGGATCATTGCTGCGGGCTTCCACATACCAAGAGTGCATCTGTGCCGGAGAAACCGGACGGGTAAGAACGCCATTACCCCAGCGCTTTTCCACACAACCATCCATGAACCAGGTATCCACGATATAACGGACATAGTACCGGCGCTCTTCACACATATTATTGGAAGGCAGCGGCTGGGACAGCTGTGTATAGAAGCCTTGCTTTCTCTCGCAGAGATCAAGAAGATCCTGCACAACGGCAGCGGCTGTGGGCCAGCGGCCGGCTCCTTCACCAAAGAAGCTTTGCCGACCAGCGTATTCCGAAACGGCGGTGATGAGATTATAATTGGCGGGGGCAGCTGCTTCCAGTGTTTCTGCCTTAAAAAGGGTGGGTTCTACCACTGCAAGAATTGCTCCATCGGCGACACGCTTAGCGGTAGCGTACAGCTTGCAGACATAGCCCATTTCATTGAAGCCGGCAATATCTTCCCGGGTGATACCGGCAATCCCGGCGGCCGGCACCTGCTGCTCAGTCAGGCTGGCATCAAAGGCAATATTGGCGCTGATCATGAGCTTACGCTGAATATCATAGCCTTCAATATCGGCAGTGGGATCCGCTTCGGCATATCCGAAGCTTTGGGCATCGTGCAGAACACTCTCGTAATCATAGCCCTTCTTATGCATCATACTGAGGATATAATTAGTGGTACCATTCATAATGCCGCAAATCTCATTGACGGCGCCAATGCGCTTGAGCCGCTGCAGATTGGGCAGCCAGGGAATGCCGCCGCCAACCGCAGCCGAAGTGCGGAAACCGATACCGGTTTCTTTGGCAAGAGTGGTCAGTTCATCATAATAGACGGCAAGCAGATGCTTATTGGCGGTGACAATATTTTTGCCGGCGCGCATGGCGGCTACCATATATTCATGGGCAGGCTCCAAACCGCCCATGACCTCCACGACGGTATCCACTTCCCCATCATTCAAAATCGTGGAAAAATCAGTGACCGAAACAGCACCTAATTCTGCAATGGGGCTGCGGTCCAATACATATTTTACTGTAATATCGCTGCGGTTCTTCAGCAGTTCATATACACCACCGCCAACCGTTCCGTGGCCAAGAAGGGCAACTACCATATCTTTTTTCCTCCTGTAAAATGTGTCGTTTATAGAGATACGATTGTTTCTCCATAAAAATCACTTGTATTTCGTCGAAAAACAGTATATCATATGAGAAGATGGAAAGCAAGACTTGCCGGGGGCTTTCACCCGGTATGGTGATGCAGAAAAGGAGACTCCTATGCAATATAACAGCACCAGAAATCATAAACAGACTGCCAGCCCTGCCGAAGCGGTGTTGCGCGGCATAGCGCCCGATGGCGGATTGTACCTGTGTGACCCGGCCGCTCTGCCGCTGGATCCAGCAGAAATGCTGCAGAAAGACTTTGCCGGGATGGCGGAGGCCGTACTGGTGCGGCTGCTGCCGGATTACACCCCAGAAATGCTGCGGCCAATGATTGCAGCGGCTTACGGAAAATTTGACACTGCCGACATAACACCGCTGGTTATGGTCGGCGATTACCATGTACTAGAGCTCTTTCATGGGCCAACTTGCGCCTTTAAGGATGTAGCACTCTCCTTGCTTCCATATCTTATCACAGGTGCGAAGCAGCTGCTGAATGATAAGGCCAAGACGGTGATCCTAACCGCGACAAGTGGTGACACTGGCAAAGCAGCATTGGAAGGCTTCTGCGATGTGACCAGCACTTCCATTGTGGTATTCTATCCTAAGGATGGCGTAAGCAAAATACAAGAACGGCAGATGGTGACACAGCGTGGAAAAAATGTTTCGGTGGCGGCGGTACGCGGCAATTTTGATGACGCGCAGACTGGAGTAAAGCACATCTTTGCCGAGGTAAAACCGACAGAAAAAGCGGAACTTTCCAGCGCCAACTCCATCAATATCGGGCGGCTGGCCCCGCAGATCATCTACTATTGGTACGCTTGGGCAACACTTTGCCGCACCGGAAAAATAAATCCGACCGAACCGGTGAATTTTTCGGTCCCGACCGGCAATTTTGGTGATATTTTGGCGGGCTATTTTGCCAAGTGCATGGGACTGCCAGTGGACAAGCTCCTTTGTGCAAGCAATGCCAACAATGTGCTGACGGAGTTCCTAACGACGGGGCGCTATGACCGGCGGCGACCTTTTTACAAGACCTCCTCGCCCTCGATGGACATTCTGGTCTCCAGCAATCTGGAGCGGCTTTTATATCTGGCAAGCGGCGGCGACGCTAAAATGGTGGCAGAGAAGATGCAAGAGCTGGACGGACAGGGGTGGTATCAGATCGGCGATACGCTGCTGAAAAAGATACAGAAGGTATTCCTGTGCGGATGCTGCGACGACACAATGACCTCCGAGACGATAAAGACAGTGTGGGAGCGGGACAAGTACCTGCTTGACCCGCACACGGCGGTGGCGTGGGCGGTAGCGGAGCAGCACAAAGCCGTATTATGCGGACAGACGGTGGTGCTGAGTACCGCTTCGCCATATAAATTTGCACCGGCAGTGCTGGCAGCCTTGGGGCAGAAGGTGCCGGATGATGCCCTTGCTGCAATGGCAAAGTTGCAAGCACTGACCGGTGTGCCTGTCCCAACCCCTTTGGCGGAATTGCAAACACTGCCGGTACTGCACCATGACTGTATAGAAGTAAGCGAGATGGCGGACTATGTGCGCCGCAAGATGGAGGGCTGAAATGAATAAGATTACCGTGCGGGTGCCCGCCACCACTGCCAATATCGGACCGGGCTTTGACAGCATGGGCTGCGCGCTGGCACTGTATGACCGGCTGACCTGCGAGGTGCTGCCTGCCGGAGAGCTGCGCATCTGCGGCTGCCCTGCCGCGTACCAAAATGAAGACAATCTTGCCGTACAGGGCTATCGCGCTGTATTAAAAAGGCTGGGATTGCCCGATGAGGGACTGTCGCTGACCATAGAAGCCGAAATACCGGTGTGCCGCGGTCTGGGCAGCAGCGCTGCCATGATCGCCGGAGGAGCGGCAGCAGCAAACCTGCTGCATGGTTCTCCCCTCCCCCCTGCCGAACTGTTGGAGGTGACTAATGAAATAGAAGGCCATCCTGATAATCTGGCTCCTGCTATCTATGGCGGACTGACCGCCAGCCTGGTGGAGGATGGAAAGCCCCGAACAGTAAAGCTGCCGCTTTCCCCCACCCTACGCTGGGTTGCGGCGATACCGGACTTTGAACTAAGCACCCACCTGGCGCGTGCCGTGCTGCCAAAAGAGGTTGCCTTTGTGGATGCGGTCTATAATGCCTCCCATGTGGCTGTATTGGTTGGGGCGCTTGGACGCGGAGACCGGGAACTAATTGCCATGGCACTGCGCGACCGGGTGCACCAGCCCTACCGTGAGAAACTGATCCCGGAATACAACAAAGTAAAAACAGCAGCGGAGCAATGCGGGGCGATCGCCTTCTGCATCAGCGGGGCAGGCCCTACCCTACTGGCACTGACCGATGAAGCAAGCTTTGCTGCCCAATTTGCTGAGAAATGCAAACGCTTAGAACACCGCTGGAATATCATGGAGCTTGCGGTGGACACTGAGGGGATCGTGGCGGAGTGAAAGTAAGGCGGCGAGGAAAAAGCGGGAGACGGCAATGAGCCACCGAAAACAGGCTAGCGCCCGACGAAAGGCGGGCTGGCGCCTGTTGAGGGAAGCGACACAGCCGGAACCGATTTTTGCAGCCGTCGGAACGAAGTAGGAAAACAGAAAAGTGGCTCCCTGCCCTGCGATGGGTTAGGAGCCGTTTTTTATTATATTTATTCCTTAGTGATTTTTACTTCGACTGTTTTAGCAACTTCAATGACTTCTGCCGGTTCGGCGTGCAGTTCGCCGCGCACCCGCAGGTCACTGATAATTCGGTCATACATTTCCTTATTGATTTTAAACTTGCAGCGATAGATGATATAACCTGCCAGAATGAACACCACAGGCAGAACGATCATCATAAGCTTGACGGTGAACTGGCCGCTCGCCGAGATACTCTCCGCCGCAGTCTCGCCGACCTTAATACCAGACCAGACCAACATCAGACTGGTGATGCCCATGGAAACAGCGCCGCCGATTTTATTGATAAGCGGCTGCACCGAGAGGGTAATGCTCTCACTGCGCTTACCGTTTTTCCACTGGCCGTACTCGATGGTGTCCTCTAGGAACATGAGCATAAGCAGCTGAATGAACGCCTGACCGATAAAGATAAACAAAGCGCCCACAGCGATGAGGATAATGCTGACCTCAGCAAAGAAGAAGATGGCATAGCCGATCATAACAAGGATAGTAGCCAAAAGATACAATTTCTCGCGCGGCATCCGCTTGGAGAAAGACTGGAAGATGACCAAGGCCAGCAGCTGTGCTACGCCGACAACCGCCGCCAGCACCGCGTACATATCCTTATTGCCGTAAACATACTGCATGTAGTAAATGGCCATAGTAGTGGTACTCATGTAGCCGATGTTAAAGAGTGACATGGCAAGGGTGGTCCACAGGAGCTGATCATTTTTGGTGAGGACTTCCCACATGCCACGCAGGGTGGTTTTTTCCTCCTCGCGCCGGAACATATCCTTGCGTTCCCTGACACCGAACAGTGTGAAGAGCTGGAACAGCAGCATGAGAATGGTAACGGCGAGTGCCACGGTAAACCACGCCTTGGGGGTATTGCCCATACCGGAGGTAATGGGCTCCCAGCCGACCATGATGGAGAACATACCGATATTGGCGCAGATGCGGGCAAAGGCGCCCATCTTTTCACGGGTCTTCTGCTCTATCGAAAGGGAGGGCAGCATGGACCAGTATGCAATATCATTGAGGCCATAGAAAATATCCCACAAAATATAGGCAATGGCAAACACCGCCACAAACCAATAATCCCGCAAACCAAAATCGGCAAAAAGGACAAGGTAGCAAGCACCGCCCGCCAAGGCCCCCAGCGCCATCGGGGGCTTAAAGCGTCCGTGACGGGAGCGGGTATTATCCACCAGCAGACCCATCAGCGGGTCGTTCAGAGCATCAAAGACACGCAGCACAGTAAAAACCATGCTGGTAGCCAAAAAGACGCCTAACGGCAGGCTGAGAACATTGGAAAGGTAGTAAATGAGGGCATTAGCTTCAAAGGCATAGAACATATCCCGCCCAATGGTACCAAGTCCGAAGAAAATCATATTTCTTCTATCCAGTTTATTCATTTGGTGTTATCCTCCTCATTTTCGCCGAGTTGCTCGACGAGATATAGCTGGGAACCAAAATCCCCCCAAAGGCGCAGATCTTTATGGTAGCCTGTGCCAAGAAACTGATCATTGAGCGGAATACCGCTGGCCAATGCCGCACCGGAAGCCATGGCGGTGAAGCTGCCATCCGGCAGGGCGTAGTGACGATTGACCGTGCGCAGCACCAGGCCATCGGTGGAAATCTTGACCGGGGCAATGTGCTTGACCAAGCCACCGAACCGAGCAACCGCCACCTGCTGCGGTACGGCAACAACACGGTATCTGGCCTCCGACTTCAACCCCGGAACCGTGAGATAGTCCGCTGGAGGAGCCGCCGAACAAAGCCGCTGCGCCAGCAGGACAGCAGCCTGTTTCTTATCCGGTGCGACCACCGCCCAACCGACAAGCCCCTGACGACGAGTGGGAACACGGAAGAAATCACCATATTGCAGGGTGGGGCGGTATTTTTTGTACCATTCTATCTGCGCGGCGACCTGCTTTTTCTCCTGCGGGGAAAGCTCGCCCAGATCCAATTCATATCCCAGAACACCGAAGGCAGCGACATTGAAGCGGGTAGAGAGCGGTGTCTGCCGTAGAGTCTGTTGGTGGGGCGACTGTGAAACATGAGCGCCCATGGTGCAGGGCGGGTAGAAATAGCTGAGCCCTTTCTGAATGGAAAGACGCTCAATCGGGTCGGTATCATCACTCGACCAAATCTGCGGCGAGTAGCACAGCATACCAAGATCAAAACGGTTACCCCCGGAGGAGCAGGTCTCCAAAAGGATATGGGGGCGAGGGGTAAAGATGCGTTCCAGCACCTCGTAAAGCCCCAGCATATAGCGGTGGGGCAGTTCCCCGCCCGCCGTGACAGCGGAATAAAGATCGCTCATGTGGCGGTTCATATCCCACTTGACATAGGTGATGGGGCAATGGTCCAAAAGATGGGTAATGTGGTGAACGATATAATCCCGCACCTCAGGACGGGTAAGATCAAGCAGGAGCTGGTGCCGTCCCATAGAGGGCTGCCGTCCCGGCTGCTGTAAAGCCCACTCTGGGTGGGTGCGGTACAACTCACTCTCCAGATTAACAGATTCCGGTTCAAACCATAAGCCGAAGCGAAGGCCCATCGTTGTGATCTTCTGCGCCAGGCCTTCGATGCCACCGGGGAGTTTTTTGCGGTTGACGGTATAATCGCCAAGACCCGCTGTATCGCTGTTTCGCTCACCAAACCAGCCATCATCCAAAACAAACAGCTCGACGCCGACCGCTTTGGCCTGTTTGGCGAGGGAAAGCAATTTCGCTTCGGTAAAATCAAAGAAGTACGCCTCCCAGTTATTAAGCAAGACCGGACGAGGTTTTTCCTTCCAATTTCCACGCAGGATATGCTGCCGTACAAAGCGATGAAAATTGCCGCTAAGGCCATTTAGGCCCTCATTGGAAAAAGTCATCACCGCTTCCGGTGCACGGAAAATTTCCCCTGCGGGAAGCCGCCAGCAGAAGCCCTGCGGCTGGATACCGGAGATAATCCTGACAAAGTCACGCGGAGAACGCTCCACAGCAGTGTAATGGCTGCCGCTGTACAGCAGATTAAAGCCATAGGCAAGACCGGTATTCTCTCCTGTTCCCTGTTCCAGTAGGATCACGCCGGGATTGTGCCGGTTGGAGGAAAAGCCGGTGGTGCTTTCATTGACCAGCCGCCCCGGCTGCACCGACCGGGTATGCACATGCGTTTCACTTATCCAGTCACCATCAAGGGTAAGCATCTCATACTTCAGCTGTGGGAGATCGATCTGCTGACTCATCAGGCTATGAACAGTAATTGGAACAGTTTCGTCATTGTAAAGAACAGTGCGGCGGGTGATGGCATCCGCTGCTGGAAACACGGTGAAGATAATCTCCAGCCGCAGGGCAAATTTCTTTTCCCTGAGGGAAAGCACCAGCGTTTCCGCTTCACCGCTTTCATCGTAGGCAGCAGGCAACCCCACAGCGGGCAGCGTCCCTGCACGGAGGGTACAATCCTCATTGACGAAATCAGTGGTAAGGGTGCCGTCCGGCAATTCCAGTTCAATGGGAGAAATGCGAAAATCGCCTTTGCCAACCCCCGACCAGAGAAGAGGAATATTATCGAGGCAGTAGGTGGGGTCTTCTTCGGTATACATCACCTGGCTGCCATAGGGCATAGTACGGCGGGCTGCCAAGGCCGCGGCGTCTTCTATGGATACCGGCATGCCGTAATGCAGCAGTTCCACATGACCGTACTTTGTAATTTGAAGCAGCATAGCAGTATGAGCGGTGGAAAGCAGAAAGGTATTTTCCTGCTGAGTGATATGTCTCATAGCCTACACCTCCCGCAGAATAAGTGCTTCATAAGGAGAAAGGCAGGCGGGACTTTCCTGCCGACCGTAGTTGGAAAGGACAACGGTGCCTGAAACGGGATTGGGTCGTTCCTTTGTAGAAAGGCTGATAACAACAATAATGCTTTCGACATTTAGACTGCGGCGGTAAGCATAAACTCCATCCTTGCGATATAATTCGGAAAAATCACCTGCTTGTAGAATCTCACTGCCATTACGGAAAGCAATCAACTGCCGGTAATACGCTAAAACAGAGTTTGGCGCATTCTCCTGCTCTGCTACATTGATACGGGGATAATTGCCATTGACCGAAAGCCACGGCGTACCGGTAGTAAAGCCCGCATTGGGGCTGTCATTCCACTGCATGGGGGTGCGGGCATTATCGCGGCTTTTGGTCTTTATCATGCGCCAGCGCAGTGAGCGCGGCAGGTGCAGCCGCTTGCCGATGTTCCAGATATTGATGGATTCGACATCGCGCACCTTCTGCATATCTGGAAAATCAAAATTGGTCATGCCGATCTCCTGCCCTTCATACAGAAACGGTGTTCCCCTCAAGGTAAGAACGAGCGTGGCAAGTGCCTTGGCGCTTTCATCATGATATTGGGTATCATTACCGAAGCGAGAAACCGAGCGGGGCTGATCGTGGTTTTCAAGATAAACGGTATTCCACGGCAGAGCCTTCTGCCACTTGGTAAGGCATGCAAAGAAGCAATCGGGGTTGAACCGGCGCAGAAACCATTTGATTTTATAGCAGTCGGTTTCCATGTGCTCAAAGGCAAATACCGTGGAAAGTTCCTCACGGGCGGGATTGACTAGGTCATCCGCCATTTTAGGCGTAACAAAAACCGTCTCCCCTACCGTAAAGGCATCATACTTGGCGAGCACATCTTCATGGAGACGGTGCAGCACCCGATGGCAGCCGGGGGTGGAGAGATAATACTCGCTGCCGGTGAGGGCAGGACGCCACTTACCGTTTTTGATGATATTGATGACATCACAGCGGAAGCCTGCCACACCCCGCTCCAGCCAAAAATGCATGGCTTCTTCAATCGCTTCGATGACTGCTTCATTGTGATAGTTGAGGTCAGGCTGTTCCTTAGCGAAAAGATGAAGATAATATTCCCCACGCAGGTCATCGTACTCCCAGCAATCTCCACCGAAGAAATTACCCCAGTTGGTGGGCTTTTTGCCCTTTTCCCCTTTCCGCCAGATGTAATAATCGGTGTAGGGTTCTATGCGGCGGCGGCTCTTCTGGAACCATTCATGCTGATCGCTGGTGTGGTTGATAACAAGATCCATAATAATGCGGATGTCCCGCTTTTTTGCTTCTGCAATGAGGGTATCCATATCCTGCAGCGTACCATAATTGGGGTGGATATTGCAGTAATCGCTGATATCATAGCCGTTATCCTTATTGGGTGAGGGATAGACCGGTGAAAGCCACAAGGCGCCGACACCGAGCTTTTGCAGATAATCCAGCCGGGAGAGGATGCCAGGCAGATCGCCAATCCCATCACCATTGCTATCGCAAAAGCTCATGGGATAGATCTGATAAATAACTTTTTGCTTCCACCAAGGGGTATCAGCCATTGGGATAGACCTCCTTTTCCACCTCTGCCGCCATTTCTCCGGTGATACCATGCTCCGCAATCATACGGGCATAGAACTCTCCGCTCTTTTTGATGGTGCGGGCATGAGTATCGGTATCGAAATGCACAAGACCAAAGCGGGCAGTAAAGCCCTCCAGCCATTCGAAGTTATCCACAAAGCACCAGTGGTAATAGCGGGTGACGGGCAGACCACTCTCCGAAAGAACCTTGAGATGCTCATAAAGATAACGACGGCGGAACGCATCATTATTATCGGCCGTACCGTTTTCGGTGATGTAAATGGGCAATTCCGGCAGAAGGGCGTGGAGTTTTTGGCAGCACTCCACAATGCCGGCCGGGTAGATCTCCCAGCCTAGATCATTCACCGGAACATTCGGCAAAGTACCATCCCCCAAGCCGGAGGTAGCAGTACGAGCATAATAATTGAGGCCCAAAAAATCGGCGTAGGGGCCCTCGGGGCCCAGCATATAGGTCTTGTTCAACTTAGTCTGGAAGTTGTATTCCGAAATGCGGCAAGCAATGCGATGCCACAAATTTTTCGCATTGTACGGCACAAAGGCGCGCATATGCATGGCTAGGCCAACCTTGGGTTCGGCATAGCCCAGTTCTTCATGGATATTATGAATTAACCGGTAAGCCCGACGGTGGCATTCGCCCATCACCTTCATTACCCGCAGAGCATGGGAGATATTGAATTCCCCAGGGGGGAAGCCTGCCCCCAAATAACCGCAGACCGCATAGACATTTGGTTCATTGATGGTAACATATTCATCCACCAGATCACCAAGGTGGCGCACAGCAAATTCCACCATGGCAAGGTACCTCTTTACGGCATTTTTGCCCAAAAAGCCGCCCTGATGCTCAAACCACAAAGGATTGGAGAAATGATGCAGGGTAAGCAGCACATGAATGCCATTTTGGTGCAGCAGCGTAATTTCCTCTCGCACCTTTTCAATCTCTTCCTGCAAAAACTGGCCCTCCTGCGGCTCCAGCCGGGCCCACTCCAGCCCAAAGCGGTAGTGACGAATTCCCATTTCCGCCATTAGGCGGGTATCTTCCTCCAAATGGCCGCGATGGTCAGTTGCGATATTGGGATCGCTGTTATCCTTTATCTTTCCATTTTTGTACCACTCATACCAGTTGCTTTCCTTGCAGTCGCCATCAATTTGGGTAGCAGCGGAAGCAGCCCCAAGAGCAAAGCCCTTTGGAAAATGAACAGCACTCATTCAGTTTCCTCCTCTCGGTTGGCGGTGTGGGTCCCAATGATAATGTGTAGAACAGGGTTTTCTTTTTCTGCCTCAAAAAATGTCATCAGCAAACGGCAGCCATATTCCCGCAGGGCAGAAAACATAGCGCCTGGATGACGGACTGTAATAACTGTCTCCTCTCCTATTTCGATCAGGCAATCCCACAGAGCATCCAAATTGGCACCATAATACTCCGGCAAGGATAGCTTATCCTTGATCTCTGCATGCGCCGCGGCACGGTCGGTCATCAGCCGGCCCTCTAGATAAACTTCTCTCATGGTGTTTCCTCCTCCCCATAAACCAGGGTAAAGCTCGCATAATGATCATCGGTATAGTAGATCAGTCCATCACTGGAATAGAGCAACCGCTCCGCCCCGCGGAAGCCGCCCATATAGTTCACATCACACTCGTACCAGGTGCGTCCATCAGCTTCCGGCAACAGACCCTCGCGGTTGCCAAAGCGATCACCGCCAATGGATTTTCCTTCGGCCACTTCCCACAGGTTCCCCTGGGAAGCAGCCCACCCCAGTGCTTTCGCTTCCTGCTTGGTTAAATAGTTCTGTGGCAGATGGCCATAAAAATGCAGGTATTCTGCCACCTTCTCTGGCGTAGAATAGGAGCCATCCTCAACCAGCAGCGTGCCGTTTTCCTGCACCAGCGGGTCATCTTCTCCCATCGGCCGCGTTGTCATACCGCCGCAGGCAGGCAGCAGCGCCAGCATCAGTACCGTCAGCAGAGCCAATAGAACCGCCGGAAAACGGCGGAAAAGCAATTGTTTTTTCACTATGTGCTCCTCCTTATAAAAATACAGTTTAATTGTACCATACCGTGGGGAAAAATGATAGGCGCAGAGTAACAGAGATTTTTCCGTAAAAGATGTGAAATATGCCCGCCCACTCCGTTCATAAATTGTTTTCATCTTAGCTTTAATCTTGTAAAGTTTGACGATTGCAATGACTATATAACTGCGCTATAATTGTTAGCAACCTAACAAGATAGAAAGGAGCCAATATGAAGATAAAGCGCCCATCTATATGCATGAAGATTAAAGGAATCTCCAACTTGATTCACCAAGAATTGGGCACCAATCGTGATACAGTCCACCCCGGAACCATGATGCAGAAAATGTTTTTGGGTTATTTAGAAGTACACGAGGACCAGCCAGTCTTTCAAAAGGACTTGGAGTCAGCATTTCATATCCGGCGCAGCACCGCAACCGGCATATTGCAGATTATGGTGCGGGACGGATTGATCGTGCGGGAACCCGTGGAGGACGATGCCCGCCTTAAACGACTGGTCCTAACACCGATCGCCATAGAACAGCTGGCGCAAATGCAGCAGGATATCCTGCGGGTAGAGCAGAAAGCGACTGCCGGATTAACCGGCGAAGAGTTGAAGGCCCTTTATGTCCTGCTAGATAAAGTGATAGAAAACTTGACCCCTGGCAAGGAGGAACGAACCATTGATTAAACGACTGTCCCAATGCATACGGGAATATAAAAAAGACGCGATTCTCTCCCCTCTTTATGTGCTAGTGGAATCGCTTTTGGATGTGGCCATCCCCTTTGTAATGGCTGGCCTAATTGATAAGGGCATAGAAGCTGGCAACATGAGCATGATCCTGCGATATGGTGCCATTCTAGTGGGTTTTGCACTGGTAGCGCTTACTTTTGGTGCACTGAGCGGCCGGAGCTGTGCACGCGCCACGGCAGGCTTTGCTCGCAATCTGCGGCATGATATGTTTCATCATCTGCAGGTATACTCCTTCTCCAATATTGATAAATTCAGCAGCGCTGGTCTGGTCACCCGTCTGACTACCGATGTGAGCAATGTGCAGAATGCTTTTATGATGATCATTCGTACCCTTATCCGCTGCCCTGCCATGCTCATCTTCGCCATGGTCATGTCCTTTCGCATCAATCACGATATTTCTCTCATTTTCCTGGCCGTCATTCCCATCCTTGGTGTGGGGCTTTACCTTATCATCAACCATGTTCACCCCGTGTTTGAACGGGTCTTTAAGACCTATGACAGACTGAATGGCGTAGTGCAGGAGAATCTTTCCGGTATCCGTGTGGTAAAAAACTTTGTGCGCGAGGACCACGAGATCGAAAAGTTTGATACCATCTCCGGCACCATTTATAAGGATTTTTCACTTGCCGAGCGCATCTTGGCCCTCAACTCCCCACTGATGCAAGGCTGTGTGTATGCCTGTATGATTTTGGTCTCCTGGCTGGGTGCCAAACAGATCGTCATTGGAAATATGTCCACCGGAAACCTAATGAGCTTCTTCACCTACATCATGCAGATCCTTTCCAGTCTGATGATGCTTTCGATGGTATTTGTTATGATTACCATGTCCTGTGCCTCCGCCGAGCGCATCGTGGAAGTGCTGGATGAGGAAAGTGATATCACCAACTGTGATAACCCTGTGTACGAGGTCAAAGACGGCAGTGTGGAATTCACTGATGTGAGCTTCAGCTATGCCAAACGTCCCGATAAAACGGTGCTGGATGACATTGACCTGATTATCCCCTCTGGACAGACGGTTGGTATTATCGGCGGCACCGGATCTTCCAAAAGCAGCCTAGTGCAGCTCATCCCCCGCCTGTACGATGTGACTGGCGGCTGTGTAAAGGTAGGCGGCGTGGATGTGCGGAACTATGACCTGCAAACACTTCGGCACAATGTGGCGATGGTATTGCAGAAGAATACCTTGTTCAGCGGGACGATAAAGGAGAACCTGCGCTGGGGCAACCCCGACGCGACCGACGAGGAGCTGGTACATGCCTGTCGTCTGGCGCAGGCCGATGACTTTATCAGCACCTTCCCCGATGGGTATGATACCTATATCGAGCAGGGCGGTACCAATGTTTCCGGCGGGCAGAAGCAGCGCCTGTGCATTGCCCGTGCGATCCTGCGCAAGCCGAAGATCCTTATTCTGGACGACAGCACCAGTGCCGTGGATACCAAGACTGATGCCCTGATCCGCCAGGCCTTCCGTGAGGAAATCCCCAATACCACAAAAATCATTATTGCCCAGCGCATCAGCTCGGTGATGGACGCCGACCAGATCGTTGTAATGGATAACGGCAGAATAAACGCCTGCGGCACCCACGAAGAACTGCTGGCCAATAATGAAATCTACCGTGAGGTCTATGAATCTCAACAGAAAGGGGGGCTGGAAGAATGAGTGCTGCTCCTAGAAGAGGCTTTACCGGCGGCAAGCGGGCCAAGGATGCCAGAGGAACATTGAAGCGCCTTATAGGCTACATCGCCAAAGGAAATAAAGCCCGGCTGGTATGTGTTTTTATTTTACTCATCATCAGTACAGTAGCCAGTGTTTCCGCCTCTCTTTTCCTCAAATCGCTGATCGATGATTATATCGCTCCGCTTATTGGACAGTCTGCACCAAGCTTCGCCCCGCTTCTTCAAGCTTTGACCATGATGGGGTGCATTTACCTGGCCGGTATGCTGGCTTCCTACTTGCAGACACGGCTGATGATCCCCGTGGCGCAGGGCACCCTAAAAACCATAAGGGACGATATGTTTGCCCACATGCAAACCTTGCCCATCAAGTACTTTGATACCCATACCCATGGCAATGTGATGAGCTACTACACCAACGATACCGATACCTTGCGGCAAATGATCAGCCAGAGCCTACCCAACGCGGTCAGTTCCATCATCAGCATCACAGCAGTATTCATTGCCATGCTGAGTACCAGTGTGTGGCTTACCCTCCTCATGTTTGTCTTTTTGGGATTGATGCTGTTCGTCGTAAAGAATGTAGGTGGCGGCAGCGCCAAATACTTTGTAAAGCAGCAGCAATCCCTTGGCAAAGTAAATGGCTTTATTGAAGAAATGATCGGCGGGCAGAAGGTTGTCAAGGTTTTCTGCCATGAAGAACAAAATCAAAAGGACTTTGATGCACTCAATAATGAGTTCTGTGAAAACGCTACAAAAGCAAACACCTATGCCAATATTATGATGCCTATTATGGGCAACCTTGGGCATTTACAGTATGTACTGGTCGCTATTGTGGGTGGTCTTTTGGCCATAGCCGCGGTACCCAATCTAACTCTGACCGGCATCGGTACAATGACACTGGGCAGCATTGCTTCTTTCCTGCAGCTCAGCCGCAGCTTTACCATGCCCATCAGCCAGGTTTCCCAGCAGATCAACTCTGTCGTCATGGCGCTGGCTGGCGCCGAGCGCATCTTTGAACTGATGGACGAACCCAGTGAGGAGGATCACGGCGTAGTAACGCTGGTGAATGCCGAGGAGAAGGACGGAGCATTGGTTGAATCCAACTGCCGCACCGGTATCTGGGCATGGAAAAAGCCTCTGCCGGAAGGCGGCTATGAGCTGATAAGGCAGCACGGCGATGTGCGCATGAAAGATGTGGATTTTTCCTATGTGGATGGAAAGCCCGTTCTGCATGATATTACTCTGTATGCCGAGCCGGGACAGAAGGTAGCTTTCGTGGGAGCAACAGGCGCGGGTAAGACTACCATCACCAACCTTATCAACCGCTTTTATGATATCGCCGATGGCAAGATCCGTTACGATGGTATCAATATTAACAAGATCAAAAAGAGTGACTTGCGACGCAGCCTAGGCGTGGTCCTGCAGGATGTCAACCTCTTTACCGGTAGCGTAATGGATAACATCCGCTATGGACGACTGGATGCCACCGATGAAGAATGCATTGCGGCAGCCAAGCTGGCCAATGCGCACTACTTCATCTCCCATCTGCCGGATGGCTATAATACTATCCTTTCCGGTGATGGCGGCAATCTTTCTCAGGGGCAGCGCCAGCTCATTTCCATCGCACGGGCGGCAGTCGCCGATCCACCCGTGATGATTCTTGATGAAGCCACCTCCAGCATTGATACCCGCACCGAGGTCATTGTACAGCGCGGCATGGACCAGCTGATGCATGGCCGGACGGTATTCGTCATCGCGCATCGTCTCTCCACCGTGCAGAATGCCGATGTCATCATGGTGCTGGAACACGGACGCATTATCGAGCGTGGTACACACGATATGCTAATCGCCCAAAAAGGGAAATACTATCAGTTGTATACCGGCGCCTTTGAGCTGGAATAACATAAAAGCAAAAGGATTCGGGTAAAGTTTTTGTTTTACCCGAATTTTTTTGAAAAAAGGTCTTTACAAACTCCCCATGATATGCTATTATAGTCAAGCAGTCCAAAAACACATGGGGGCGTAGCTCACTTGGGAGAGCGCTTGACTGGCAGTCAAGAGGTAGAGAGTTCGATCCTCTTCGTCTCCACCAAAAGAGATCCGCAGGAACACAGTTTCTGCGGTCTTTTTGTATAATCGACCGACTGTTTTTGTTCCCGTTCCTCATCGACAAAGGAGACACCATGAAAAAGAAACTAACCGTAAAAGAGTACATCTATGTTGCCAGCATGCTGTTTGGCTTGTTCTTTGGCGCAGGTAACCTCATCTTCCCCACTGCAGTGGGTCAGCTTGCCGGCCGCAATATGTGGAGCGCCATTCTGGGACTGCTGATTACCGGTGTTGGACTGCCGCTGTTGGGTGTTGCAGCTCTGGGGCTTTCCCGCAGTGATGGTCTGTTTTCCCTCAGCAGCAAGGTAAACCGTCCCTATGCCTATTTCTTTACCTGTGCGCTGTACCTCACCATTGGTCCATTCTTTGCTATTCCCCGCTGCGCTACCGTTTCCTTCACCGTCGGGCTGGAACAGATCCTTCCCCAGAACGGCAATATGAAGCTGTATCTCCTGCTGTTCACGCTGGCGTTCTTTATTGCGGCGCTGCTGTTTTCTCTGCGCCCCGGCAAGATCCTCACATGGGTCGGCAAGATCCTCAATCCCTTCTTCCTGCTGTTCCTCGGCATCCTTGTCGTGGTAACGCTGGTCTCCCCCGCCGCCGTTCCCATTTCCAGTGTGGAGCCTATGGGCGGCTACATCCAACAGCCCTTCCTCACCGGCTTTTTGGAGGGCTACAACACCATGGACGCCCTTGCAAGCCTTGCCTTCGGCATCATCGTGGTACAGGTCATCCGGGAACTGGGCGTTGATGAGCCCGGCGCCGTAGCACGCAATACCGCCAAGGCCGGTATCTTCAGCTGCCTATTCATGGGGCTTATCTATGTTGCCGTCACCGCCATGAGCGCCAAGAGCCGCGGCGTACTGCCCGCAGCCGAAAACGGCGGTGTAGCGCTGGCGCAGATCTCTCAAACCTTCCTCGGCCGGATCGGTCTGCTGATCCTCGCCGTCACCGTAACGCTTGCCTGCCTCAAGACCGCCGTTGGCCTTATCACCAGCTGCTCCGAGACCTTTACCGGCCTGTTCCCCAAGGGTCCCGCTTACCGGGTCTGGGCGGTCATCTTCACGCTGGTTTCCCTCATTTTTGCCAATTTCGGTCTTTCCGCCATCATCGATTATGCCGTTCCGGTGCTGATGTTCCTCTACCCGCTGGCCATCGTGCTTATCCTGCTGGCGCTGTTCGGCAAGTTCTTCTCCCACGATAAGAAGGTCTATAACTGGGTCATCAGCCTTACGCTGATCTCCGCCCTTTATGACCTGCTGCGCACCCTGCCCGCCGCTCTGCGTGCCGCATGCCACCTCGATGGCATCATCGAAGCGATCGGTAGCGTTCTGCCCCTTGCGGGCCTCGGTCTCGGCTGGATCTGCCCCGCCGCCGTCGGTCTTGTCATCGGTCTTGTGGCACACAGCACCGCCAAGGCCAAAAAACAGACCGCATAATAGATCCGTCACAGTAAAAGGCCTCCGAAGCAATCAGCTCCGGAGGTCTTTTTTCATATTCATTTTAGGATGGCTGCCCGCTTTCCCGCAGGACCTCTGCATCGGCGGCGCGCTGCTCTAGGATAGCCTCCTTGAGAATCATATCCTTGACCTTCATCAGCCGGATGGTATTGGCGCGCTCGTTTTCATCCAGCTTCATGGTGATGTAGCGGATGTTCTCCTGCATCTGCGGGATCTTGACATATTCCAGTGCATTCACCCGGCGGCGGGTCTTTTCGATCTCCTCCGCCAGCAGCTGCGTAGTCTTTTCAATCTCCGCCAGGCGCAGCATATCCCGGAATACCCCGGAAAGCGATGCCACTGCGTCATCCAGTTCTCCGCTGGTCTGGACATAGCCATAGGGATAAGCGCTGCCGCCCTGATGCTCGGTAAAATGGTAACGGGGCACCTCCACTGACATGATATTCTCAAAGCTCAAATCCAACTCCACACTGCGGCTGGGAATGAGCAGCGACTGCCCAAGCATCTCCGGTGTCATCAGCGCCGCCGCCACCGTAAAGGACGCATGCGCCTTGGAAAGGCCCTGTTCCACACGCTGGCGCAAAGCACGGTTTTCCCGCACCGTCTCCATAAATTGCTTCATCAGCTCATCACGCTTATCCCGCAGCAGCTTGTGACCTCGTTGGGCAGTACGCAGCTGGCGTTTCAGGCGGGTCAGCTCCATGCGGGTAGGGTTAATGATTGTTCCCGGCAAGTTGCTCCCTCCTTAGCTCTGCTGCGGCAGGTATTTTTCGATATACTCCGGCTTGATGCGCTTGAGCTCGCTCTTGGGCAACAGGCCCAGCAGCTGCCAGCCCAGGTCCAGTGTTTCCTCGATAGACCGGTTCTCCTCGCTGCCCTGCGAGACATACCGCCGCTCAAACTCATCGGCAAAGCGGGCATACTGCAGATCCACCTCGGAAAGAGCGGCTTCGCCCAAAATGGACATCAGCTCCTTGTTTTCCTTGCCGGTGGCATAGGCGGCGAAGAGCTGGTTCATGGTGCCGGAATGATCCTCCCGGGTCTTCCCCGTCCCGATCCCCTTATCCTTCAGACGGGAAAGTGAGGGCAATACATCCACCGGCGGGTTAATGCCCCGGCGGAACAGCTCTCTGGAAAGGATGATCTGGCCTTCCGTAATGTACCCCGTCAGGTCGGGGATAGGGTGGGTTTTATCGTCCTCTGGCATGGTCAAAATGGGTATCATGGTAATGGAGCCTTCCTTGCCCACCTGCCGGCCGGCCCGCTCATACATAGTGGCCAAGTCGGTATACAGGTAACCGGGATAACCACGGCGTCCGGGGACTTCCTTCTTGGCGGCGGAAATTTCCCGCAGCGCTTCAGCGTAGTTGGTGATATCGGTGAGAACGACCAGTACGTGCATATTCTTCTCAAATACAAGATACTCTGCGGCGGTCAAAGCCATTTTAGGCGTTGCAAGACGTTCGATCGCCGGATCGTTGGCAAGGTTGGTGAAAAGCACCGTTCTTTCTATCGCGCCCGTCTTTTTGAAGTCGTCTACGGCATCCTTCCCGACGATGCTTATCGTGCATCCGCCAAAGCCTGCGCCCGTCATAC
>OGRU01000289.1_pt1 | contig 49911 bp, 63 predicted proteins | sample 1553541 | NCBI WGS metagenome assembly OGRU01 (sample SAMEA2580068, study PRJEB22360) | human gut metagenome | biome: human gut; feature: human-associated habitat; material: faeces | place: Denmark | collected 2008/2010
GAAGAACATCAATACCATATATTTTTGTCTGGACATCAACTTTTTGGAACGGAACGTTGACGCCAAGAAGATTATTTATGAAGTCAGCTGCAATTCCGGACAGTGGTGAAGCCGGCATATTAAAACGTGAACATAGCCCCGCTATGAATGAGACGTTTTGTTTTTTTGGTGATAAAGATGCGGAAGTATTATTGGCCATGTTGCCCTCCTTGAGTTTATTGATAATAATGTGACAGGTATACGCTTGTTATACCTTGTCCAAAAATAGAAAAATTTTCGATATTATCCAATCTCTAGATTATACAATTTGTCATCATATTGTAAATACCGCCCTGATGAAAACGGACATGACCTCAGGCTTTTCCTTGTCACTACTGATATCTTGCACGTAAAAAAATGCCAAACGCCTAATCTTTCATAAAGGGAGCCAATCTCACAGTCCTTCTCAGACGAATGGCGACACTGGGGTGCATTGACCAGGAACACGTTGGCATCAATCTCGAGTTTTTGGCGAGAGGGGCCTTATGTTTTCAAATTTTTATATATTTGTGACTTACAGCTGTTTTGATTTTTCACTTAAAGAGTATTGATAATATGAAAAAGGGATTCAACCTTCTTGTCTCTTTCGTTCTGATTGCGGGATTTTCCGCTTGTAGTAAGGACGATTCAGGCAATCAGCAACAGGACCCGGAATATCCGAGTCCTACCCCTGTCCCGTCAGCGGACTACAAAGGTCTTGCATTCATTTCTTCCGGAGAATCCACTGTCCGGCTTGCACAAGTGGGGATCCCGTATGAAATCTCATTGGAATACAGCACTGATGAGACCCATTGGAAGCCATATACCATAGGGGAAACGATTACTTTGGCGGACAGTACATTTTTACTGTTCAGAAACGGCGAGCATAAAAATCGCAAGTTCAGTAAGGATGACGAAAATTACTATCATTTCGAGATATCCGGCCCCATCTCAGCACAAGGGAATATCATGTCATTGTTAAACAGGGATTTCTCTACTCCGCTTACATTTTATGGATTTTTCGCATTATTTGAAGGATGCACAAGCCTGCTGTCCGCGCCTGAGCTCCCGGCAAGAGGCTGGATTTCATACGTGAAGCCATGAAGTCGGCAGCCATCACCAACGAGGCGCTGGCGCAGAAGCTGAACGTCATTCGCAACACCGTCCAGCTCTGGTTCAAGAAGGATGACATCACGTTCAGCAACATCTACAAGATTGCCGAGAGTTACGGGTGGGAAGTGAGCATCACGTTCAAGTTGAAGCCGCAGGGCGAATAAGATGAGCGTAGATATTTGTCAGTGTCATTCCTTATTAACTCATAGAAAAACATTCGTATATGAAGAAGCTTCTGTTGTTTATCCTGATATTGGTGGCTGTCGCAGGTGTCTGCGTGGTTACCTGTCCTGACAAGGCATCACATAGTGAGGCGCTGAAGGACGTACTTAATACGGCCATTACCGAAGAACTTTCCGACAGTGGAAACAGTGACAGTGATGCCGGATTTATAATGTTCGGCTCGATGATAGGGACCGGAATAGGCGGACTCGTGATCGACAATATGCTGAAGGTCGACAATCACTTTGTCTGCAGCATCGGCACCATGACATACGACGGGAAAACCAGGGTCGTTTCCGTCGGAATAATGAACCATGTGTTTACTCCGGGAGAAAAGGATCTTAAGAAAGCTGTAAGAGAACTCAACTAATTTCACCATGAAACGCAATTGAAGTTCTCTCGGAGCAATAAATCTGATATGTGGATAACAAGATATTTATTTTATTGTAGTTCCAAATATGAGCAATAGCCATAAAGCCTCCTCATCTTTATAACTCACAGCAAGAATAGAGCCTGACTTACCTCCTTGAATGATGAAATAGTCGTTGTCCATTCTCACGCATTGGTTCCGTTCCATAGCCAGATTTTAATAGTTATCCCAACGAAAATCGTCGTATTCCCCTGTGCCATTTTTGCCACGTCGTATCATTTCATACCAATAGTTCACCTCCAGGTTCAATGGTTGCGATGCATTCGGGTTGATGTAAATGCAGCAGGAATAACTATCCTCGGTAATGATATGATCGTCTATGAAGATGATACCATTGAGACAGGTTGAAACAGTTTGAACAGTTTGGAGACCTTTAAACTTGTGATTGAGTTGTGACATAGGAATAGCGTCATGCAGATGCCCGCAGAATGTACGTCTTGCAAGTGCTCGGTAAAATATCTTGTCCATGTGCTGAAAACTGTTTACTTTCTGATTATACCATGGAAAGTTGACCATTACCAAATAAAATCTTTTGTTTTTTAGTAACTTCTTGGCATACCTAAAGAGTAATATATCTTTGCAGTTCTCTGCATGACGATAAGGATTGTATTCTCTAACAGCAGTGTTTACTCCTTGCCCCAACTGAATACAATAGGTTAAGCCGTCGATTACACGACTAGGCAAACAGCAATGGTCAGTTCGATTTTCTTCATAAACATTTAGGAATGCTTCCAGTTCTGCCTTCAACTGGTTCCTTTTGCCTCCAAATTCCGAGTTTTCATCAGACAAAGAATATTCATAAAGAATGCTACATTTGGTTCCAGTAGATTTGATAACATCCTTAATTAGGTTGTCCAAAACATCGCCCACACTGTCTGCCAGAATTTTTACATCAAAGTACACATCGTTATAAAGGATATGACCATCCACGTTGGTTACTTTGCCTCCTAGTTCGTAGGTAAAGGATTCTGTAGAATTCAAATCTACGTTCAGTTCAATAGTATCCCCCTCCAAAGCTCGGTTCATGATATCATATACTACGAGCTCGGCATATGCCCCTTCCCAGTTCTTGGGATCCGCTATCTGGGCAACTGTTGTAAGTAACTCCTGTTCTGATTTTGTCCCTTTGAATGCATCGTGCAGTCTTTCCAGACGAGAATTAAAATTCTTCTTAAATTCCTTGAATTCTGAGACATGAGCTAAAGCACCTATGACTTTATTGCTTGCCTTCGCTTCCTTTATTCTCACTGCGCCAACACCAAAAATCTGATCACAAATTGATTGGTAAATAGTAAAATCCGTTTTCTCCATAAAGACAAGTAAAACAAATATTTGGCCAAAGCATGTGAAGGTCTGGATTGCTCACGAAGCATACAGTTGAGCCGCTCCATCTGGAGCATTTCTGAAAATATATTTCCAATAATTAATTGGTTTTCTCAATGATAGAGTCTTATATTGCTTTCTATCATCAGTTTGTAAAATCGATTCTTTATGTCATCTGAACATTTACGTTCTGATATCATTGTAAAATCTACTTTATCTATATCAGTAATCTGGGCAAACTCTGGGAAGTAGTCGATGCGACAACCCCCTCCACAGATGTATCTCAATTCACATCCTTTACAAGGTCGAAAATTATCAATTTTGGAGAGGTCCTGTGCTTTTCTCGACTTCTCAAAAATATCCTTGAATTCCATTTCACGAATATTTCCTATCGGTTTGAGCGAACTGACCCTGGAGCAAAAGAAGACATCTCCTGTTGCGTCAATGGCAAATACACCATACATACAATTATCCATAATTTCTTTTTTCTTGAACGCGCGGATAAAAGATTCTAGCTCAGTTCCCCAACCATTAATAGATGATTTTATTTGGGTAATGAATTTATAATATCGCAAGGAATCATGCTCAGTCAAATGAATATCCCTCCCATCAATTAGTTGTTCTGCAATCTTGATCTTAAATGGTTTATCTTTATATTTGATTAATAAGTTATTGCAAAAAGATACGTAGTTTGCAACCTCATCTTCAGCACAAAGTGAGAAGGGAGGTGTTATGGCAATTTCAGCAGGCACCCCGTGTTTTATGAAGGAGTCCAACGTCTTAAGAGATTTGATAAAATTCCCTTTTCCTCTTATGAAAGCGTTCGAGTCTTCGGAGTACCCGTCAACAGAAACTTGAACTGCATCAATTCTATTAGAAATATATGAAATCTGTTCTTCAGACCATAATACTCCATTGGTGAGAATCCGTATCTTCAAATCATAACCTGATGCAAAATCAACAATCTCTTGAAGGTCAGATCTGGTCGAAACTTCTCCACCAGACAATGTGATAGATTTTCCACCATGTTTTGAATAAGATAGTATTATTCTTTTAACTTCCTCCAATGTTAACTCATTCCTCTTTTTAGCTCCAGAATACATATAACAGTGGGGACAGCGCAAATTGCAGCCATTTGTAAGATATAGATGAAGTTGTTTTGTGTCATTTGTAATGCAACTTCTCACATCGTGATTCTCAAATTCCCTTGCTACAATCTGAGTAACGACTTCTTTACAATCTGCAATATCTCCCTTAAAGTTTCTTAAAGCTTCCCCTAAAGGCAGCCTCTTAAGTAAGTTGAAGAAACTCAACTGGTTTTCATTTTCAAGCACCAACCAATTGGCAGTACTAGGGGAGATAACGAGTATCTTATCAAATGCTCTGATAATTACAATTTCCGCGTTAAAAGAAAATTTATGATTTTCAGATATTGTCTTTTTCATTTTGCAAATTAACCGAAGGAGAGAATATTCGCTCCTTCGGCATCTAAGAGTTCTTTACCATTCGGTGTTTCCATATCCGCCATGAGTACAGCAGTGCCCGTAGCACGCCTCACATACTACCATTTCTTCTTGTTTTTCACAGATGTCATATTCTATTTCCATATCTGTTGTTTTGTCATCCGACGGCTCACTTGGCGGATAGGTAAAACAAAAGCGTGAGAGCCCATACTGTTGCTCGTCTAGCTTGTTGATAACTTCGCATTGCCCATCTTCGTAGGACGAGCAGACATACAGGAACCTCATGCTAAATATGATTAATCTATGCCAAAGTCTTACATCCTCAGCGTAGAACAATATTCATACTATCCATAAGGCATCTACTGTTTGCTGCCTTCTTGACGAAGATAAGAGTTTGTATTATTCAAACAAGCCGGAAACAGCGCCGAGTATACGCTTTTATGTATAGTGCTCCTTCTGAACCATAGTTGTTCGTATGGAAAGCACGCCTAAATTTAATCATAATTTCTGAATCCTTAACGTCATTAGCCTAATATGAGTCGTTTTATCTTAAAACTTTCATTTTATGCACCTTATGTCTGCACATCCTGTCCGCGCGGGCCATCATAATAAAAATGGAAACTCTTAAATTTCAGGATTCAATGACGGACATCGCCGGAAGCACGAACTTCAAAAATGCACTTCTTGACTTCAAGGACAAATTCGGATGCAACTACCGGCTTGCCCGCGAAAAGTTCCAGAAGGCCATCGAGGAGATTGACAAGTCAATCAGCCATCTCCAAAAGATAAAGGAGTCTCTCATAGGCTCAGAGAACAACCTCCGTCTTGCCAATGAGAAGACTGAGGACCTCACGATCAAGAAGCTCACCCGCGGGAATCCGACGATGCAACAGCAGTTCGATGAGGCAAGGAAGAGTGCCGAAGCTGAAGATCAGACAGGAATGGAACGATTCCGTGACTCAAGAAACAGAATAAAAGCGCAGCGGAGCGAGCGTCCGTTGCGCTTTTATTCGTTTCTCAACTCCTCCATGAACATAACGAATTGCCAATTTTAGTCATCTTCATGCAATAAATGTATCCCTTTTTCTTTGTAAAAGGAGATAATCGCAGCATCTAATTGTCTGATAAGTTTCCTTAACACTTTTTTTGTAAATTCGTCTTCAGATAAATTTACAGTTATTTCAGCTCCACAGTCAGAGCATAGTGTATTTTTATCGGCATCATACCAATATCTAAACGGTTCATGGTTCTGATAATATAACATTGGAACAGTTATTCCAAAGTATTCTTTTATCAATGCCTTCATTTTATCTATGCTATTCATAATTCGTATTAGTTGATTATATATTATATGCTATCAGGAGAAATATTTACCATGATGTGGGTTGCTTGACAATACATGATATATCATTAATAACCTCCGTCAATTATACATAGAAGGACTTTCTCCCATAATTTGGTCGATGGTCCTTTTCTTAAATCCTCTATCTCAAAGCCGTGGATTGTAATGGTGATTCCGAAGTTCCTCTTAATTCTACGGCACTCTCGCCTGAATACCCATCCATGTCCTAACAGCCCGTCAATTCTTTTCCCACGGACAGTCCGCACATACATGTGTATCATTTCATGGATAATGGTGTCCCGCAGTGCCGTCTCAGTCCAATTGACGTTCCTGGCTATCATGATTTGGCTCTTGACCTTGTCCTTCTTCTTTGCATTGTAATAGTATGCACCAAAATCTATCATGTTCGGGCACGACAACCTGCATTTGCCCAGTTCTCCGTCAAAATACAATTGGTTGTACTCGTTAAACCTTCTCTCAATATCCTCTTTAGTCACTGTCTTACGCATAAACATACAGATAACTTTATATATACTGAAAACTTTTAAACTGCGGACTGCATGCGTAAGCCATACGGACCGCTATAGATGATCCGCCGAAAATCAATAAAAATAAAAGAACGTACACAACACCACCTTTTCAGGTGCCTGCCGCCGGATGAAACCTTCAGGCGCCCTGTTGTTCATTGCTTTACGCAGCTCCCGGCCCGAACGACAATAAAAGATTTTCGGATCGGCTTCAGATCCAGTGCCGACATAGTATCATACAGTTCCCCATCCATGAGGGAGTCTCCGCAATAGGCATACTCCACCCTGAGTTGTATGTATTCGGCAAGTGCACCCCGCGCCATCTCCACAGAGGCGGATCCCGAACTGGCAGAAACCATGACGGGAGACCACTGGGCACCATCGAAATAATGGAAGTCCAGATTTCCGACAGGTCTTCCTTTAAAATCGAACTTGAGTCTGACCTCATCCCTGACGTGGCTGGCAACATTGACCTTTATACCATCAAATATGTCATTCATTCTATCCGGGATTGAGTTCAACAGCATCTCCCCATCTTTCGAGCGCAGTTCAGACGGACGCGGCAGTGAACGCAAAAGCACATACGCCCAGTAATGATAACGCAAGGCATCGCCCAAATGGCCTGCGCGTTCGGATTCAACCGCCTGTCCTTCATATTCCAGGATACGTTCCTTACGGTCACCGAATATTTTTTCCAGGTCTTCCCGACGGATCCAACGCCCCACCGACACACGCCTCCCCTGCCGCAGGACTATCCGATGCGTGTTGGAGAGGGTGACATTGGAGTACGCCGATGAACGGTTGCTCATTCTGGAATAATATTCATTCCCTTTAGATGAGGACACCTGCTCTTCCACCTGACGGTAATCATTCACCACGGAAACCGCAATCCTGCTGACAAGCACTGAAAGGGCCTGCCGGTCCGCCTCATCGACAGACGGGCCGTATCCTTCTCCCCAGATACAGGAATCATCAGCCTTTACCTGCTCCCAATCCTGAGAATAGGCGGCCATGCTGAAGGACAGGCACATCAGTGATATAAGCAGATCCCTCATAAATCCTTTCTCCCGTTGAAGCCCTCGTCAATCCATGATGAAACCATCGACCCGTACTTCTCCGCCAATGACTGCTCCTCAAGGGCAATCTCCAGAGCACGACGTCTGATCCGGTATGCAGAATCAATGTCGACTATGCAATATGCCCTCACGTTATATCTGTCCTTCCTCTCTCGGACGGCCGTGATGTATGGCACCAGTTCTCCACGTATATTCTTCTCCACTATCCGCTCAAAGGATGATACGATATTGTCCATCTGCTGATCGGACAGATTATTCATACTTCCGATTATACGTCCACGCACATCACCGCCTGCAAGCAATGCATACTGGTTAGCGGCGTTTGACAGGGCTGTAATCTGGGCCAGGTTCATGCTCATGCAGTTCTCGGCAATTCCTACAATCTCTGCACATCCTGAATTCACCTTGAGGAAGTACTTCTCCAGACGTGTCTGGACATCGCCGAGCTCGATGGACTTGAACCCGCCGCGTTTCAAGTTCCTGGCAGCCGCCGCGGCTTCCTTGCGTGCAGCATTGACGTCCCGTTTCGTCTGGCAATAACCCGGAGCGACTGCCACCAGCAGCGCAACCAGAACAACTGTTAATCTCTTCATTCTCATTTTTTGCTGTTATTTTGGTATTCTACTCCTTTATACAAGCCAACCGGTGATTCCTTACACGAAAATTTGTTGAAAGAATTAAGATTTTCACTTGTATATATCATTGATGAAGAAATTGGTTCTAATATTGTTGCTTCTCAGAAGCTTGTCGGCAGTCGCGCAAATCAGCATCAGCGACTTCCGGCAGTCATCCCCGGATGAAGCCTCGTCCATAGCCGTCCATACGGATCCCGACGGCTTTCCGTGCTCTGTGCTCAAACTCAGCACCAAGCAGAAAGGCTGGACCTTCGACACGGGACTCGCAGGAATCATGTACACACAGTATACCGACGGAGCAATTTGGCTGTACGTACCCGCTTCAGCACGACATATAACCATTGCACACTATGAATTCGGAACTCTGAGGGAGTGGCGTTTCCCTGTCACCCTCAGACCGGGATACACCTACACAATGACCCTGTCATACAAGAACACGAACAAGGCTCCGGGAGCAGTCAGAGACCCTCACCTGCAGAAACCATGTCCGCCTGCAAATACAACATACCCTCCTGCACTACGGTCCGGCACTCCCCCACCTGAAACCTCTTCCTCCCTGATAAGGACCAAAAACGGCAAGAAGGAGTTCTGCAGCCACTTTGCAGATTTATATCTGGGTTTCAGTTGTTCGAAGAATTCCGACAATTACTACGAGACGGATGACAGATACCTGCTTGGATTCAGTTACACCTGGGTCGGCAAACGCATTGGACCCTATATATCCGTCGCCACGGATCTTGATGAAGGAGGCTCCATTGTCGGGGGAATGGCAATCAGGCTTACCGGCTCTGAAAAAACCGGCCTCGACTGGCAGATATACTGCGGCGCCGGTCTCATGAACGAGACTTTCGGGCTCGATGCGGGTACCAGGTTTGCCTGGCGGTCGTCCCATAAGCTGAGCCGCTGGGACTTCGGTTTCGGATGCCAGTTCACGCGCGGCACAATTACGCCTACGGTAAGCCTAGGATTATATATATGGGGCATCCCTACCCTCATCGGAATAGGACTTCTGACATATTCATTGTGAGAATGACATTGGTTGTCCGTGCGGAAAAAACCGGTCCTTAAGTTAGTTTTTTTATTTTTTATGTAAGGAAAAGGGCTACTGGTATAAAATTTTAGCTGCTTCTATATCCGTAAATAATTGATACACAAAGATAAACGCGGATAAATCAGCAAATTTTCAGTTAAGCAAATTTTGCCTATATATGCAATATGTGGCCGCTGGTAGCGTTATATATGGTAGATAATGGTATATTTGGGCGCATTATTCAGCACAAAACCAGCAAATAGAAAGCAAAAAATATGGCAAAATCAAAACTGCGCTTAGATACCCGGCGCAAATTGAAAGACGGCACGTACCCGGTACAGATAGCCGTAGGGTATGGTACTAATTTGTATTTGGCTACCGGCATATTTCTGCCCGCCTCAGATTGGGACGCAGCCACCCAGCGCGCTACTGGTAAAAGCGCGAAGCGTATAAACTCGGTATTAGATACCCTGCTTACCCGTGTGGCTAACCGCATACTGGAACTGCGGGAAAATGGACGCTGGAATAATCTAACCGGCCCGCAGCTGCGCGAAATGCTAACCGATTTAGATTTGGACGCGCCTACGGTCGGCGTGCCTACTCTTGGCTCATTGTTTGAAACCGTAATAGGGACTAAAGCAGGCAGTACCGCCACTATGTACGGGCAGACGCTTAAAAAGCTGGTCGCTTACTGCGACGTATATAACGTCCGGTTTGAGGCCATAACGAAACTATGGATAGACGGCTTTTACGCGTCTCTTACCGGGCTGTCGGTTAATAGTCGCGGTATGCACCTGCGTAACCTGCGTAACGTGATTAACTACGCCCTCGACGAAAATTATACGCAAAACTACCCGTTTCGTAACTACCGCATACCAGCTGAGGAAACCGCTATGCGCGTGCTGCCAGTAGAGAAAATGCGGACGCTCCGCACGCTCCAGCTGTCTGCATACGATAGCGAGTACCGCGATATATTCCTGCTTACATTCTATCTTATCGGCATTAACATTATAGACCTATCGCGGCTAACCAAAGATAACATAGTGGACGGGCGTATAGAATACCGCAGGGCCAAAACGGGTAAGTTCTATAGTATTAAAATCGAAGCTGAGGCGCAGGAAATCTTGGACCGCTATAAAGGCAAAGCCCACCTGCTGCGGCAGTTCGACGAATACCACAGCTATAAGGACTACGCGGCGCACCTTAACGCGGCCCTGCGCAAAATAGGCCCTATTAAAATGGTAGGTGGTAAACCTCAGTACCATAAAAACCATTTGCCCGTTATGGTTCCATTAGAGCCAGCTGTTACTACCTATTGGGCGCGTTATTCTTGGGCTACCTATGCGGCCGATTTGGATATACCAAAGGACACAATTAGCGAAGCCCTCGGCCACGTGTACGGCTCTAAGATAACGGGCGTATATATTAAGTTTAGCCGGGATAAAATCGACGCAGCAAACCGCCGCGTTATAGATTTGGTTTTAGGTAGATAAGTAGAGGCCGCGCTATCCTCACGGGTAACGCGGCCTTACAACACAGAAAGCAAAAAACTAAAACTTACGTTTCAGATATAGGAAAAGCACCCAAAGCAAAAACACTAAGCAGCACATACGGCCCAGCCATATAGCCCCGGTGTCGTACCATTTTCGCGGCTTCTCGATATAGGTAGGCACCGTAACGCGTATGCTGTCCGTGCGCACGGCGTAAACGGTATCGCGCTTTAGCTTATAGGTGTAAATCGTGTCGGTCTTGATTTTGTACGCATAGCGCAGCCTCTCGACGTAGTATGTTACTGTGTCGCCCTTTTCCTTAATGTAGATGCTATCGCGGTAGTAGATGCTATCGCGCTGCATTAACTGGCGGTAGATGCTATCAACCTGCTGGCTAATAATACGGGTACTGTCGCGGGTGTCCCTGCTGCTGGTGGCTCGGCGCGTACTTGCGCAGCTCGTCAGCATCGCGGCCGCGATAATCATAAATAAAAATCTCATAAGCTATAAATCTTTGTGAACGTCAAAGGACGGGCAGGCTTTAGCCGCGTAGTCGCGGTGGCCGTGTAGTGCCGCGCCCGGAAATCTCTTTTGCAGGTCGCTAACCAGTTTGCGCAGGGCTTCGCGCTGCTGAGGCGTGCGGGTGTCCTTTGGGTTCCCGGATGCGTCCAGCCCGCCTATATAGCAAATGCCTATACTGTTAGCGTTGTGGTTCGTCACGTGCGCGCCTATCTGTTCTACTGGTCGGCCTGCGTGTACGCTGCCGTCTCTGTAGATAACATAGTGGTAGCCTATACACCTCCAGCCGCGCGCTTTGTGCCAGCGGTCTATATCGGCTACCGTGTAGTCGCGGCCCTCTTTGGTCGCGCTACAGTGTACGATAATGTCGTTTATCTGTCTCATAGTGTTTAATGTGTTAGAAACCGTTAGCTGGTTCGCGTTGTGGGCATTTGGCCTTAATGCAGCGGTACTTCTGTAGTTCCAGCTCCAAACGGCTTTTTTCTTTGGTTAGCTCCAGTATTTCGGTGTTCTGCTTACGTACTAACTCAGTCTGCGCCGCGAAACGCTCCTCTTTCTCTTTTAGCTGGTTTTGCATAAACTCGGTAGCCTGCCGCAGCACGTCAAATTCCACGCTGTCGGCCTCTGCCTCCGCTTTGCGGTGGTTGGTGTCGCGGTTGATAAAGTACTTAATCGCTTCCCAGCCTCCTACCGCTCCTATAACTGTGGCGGTGGTGGTTGCTATTGTCTGTATAATCTCTGCTGTCATTCTTTTTGGTATAACTCTATTTCTATATAGTTTTGTTTCTCTTGCACTAATACTACCCAGTGCTGGCATAATACGCGCACGGCGTTTACGTCCAGCTCAGTAAGCCGCAGGACGGCTTCGGGTTTGCTGTTAATAGTTCCCATCGTTAATACGCTGTAGTGTACGCGTTCGCTTTCTAAACTTTTTCTTTATGGCCACTATCTCGTAGCGGCCTTTTATATAAATCCACTTATAGCACCTTGGCTCTATCCTGCGCAGCAGTTTTACCCGTTGGTTATATTCGCGGCAGTGGCGCAGGCAGCCTAAATAACTGTTTATGCTATCCACCGCGTGCATAACCTCCGGTAGCGTCTCCGCTCTGTTGAGGCGACGCACGGCCATTACTGCGTTTTTGATAGTTCGGTTAGCTGTGTAAACTCGGTCTTTCTTTACCACGCTGCCCGTAAACGCTACGCCCTTAGTGTAATGCTGCATATAGAATTTATCCGGATGCAGGGTTAAGCCGTAGCCGGCCAGTAGTGTGCGTATCTTTGGCACCGCGTCCAGCATCTTTGCTTTGTCTGTATCGACTACGTAGAAATCATCGACGTAACGGCCCACATACGTAAACCCTAAATCTTCAAGCAGAAACCAGTCCAGTACGTTAAGCAGGTAGTTTGCGAATAACTGCGAAAACAAATTACCTATGGCCACACCGTAGCCGCGCCCGTTCGTGAAAAGCGATTTATTAGCCGGTATGTAGTCCCAATATCCTAACGGGCTATGTCGCTCGCAATTATATTCGGGTTCGTGTAGCACTACGGTGCGGCATAGGTAGCGCAGCGTCTCTTTATCGGTTTCGTCGGTGTACTTCTCTACTACGAAATCGTCCACCATCTTAGCCAGCATCGCTTTGTTGATGCTCATAAAGAAACCCTGCAAATCCAGTTTCATAACGTAGCAGTCGCGCGTATAGTTCCGGCTGCACGTCTTTATATCGTTTACCAGCATATTAACGCCGTACAGCTGCCCTTTTTCTTTGCGGCAGTTAAATGTACGTGGGCTAAATATCTGCTCAAATAGCGGCTCTAAACGTATCGCTATCCAGTGGTGTATAATTCTATCCTCGAAAGCAGCGGCGAATACTTCCCGGTACCTCGGACGTGTAACGATAAAGCAAATAGATTTACCCGGCTGGTAAGTACGATTATTAACCCGGTCGCGCAGCTCTATTAGCTTGCTCTCGTAGTTTATTTCGTACATTATCGCGCTGGCTGTTTTCCGCTTCCTTTTGCGGCAGTCGTAGTACGCTTCTAAAAGTCCCTCGGTCGTAATCATATTTTTTGCTCTGTGTGGTTACTGTTATCTGTAAAAGTGCTGAAACTGGCCTAACTCTGTTCTTGTTCGTTGCCTTAGTGTTGTTGTTCGCGTTGCCGTTGTTGAGGTTCAAATTCCACGCGTTGGTCGCGCTGTACTCGCAACTCCGTGCCGCCCTTGCCTTGGACTGAACGCCCGCAGCCATAACTATAAAAGATAGTGTGCGGCCCATTTTTACACAGATAACTATAACGCTATTAAAGTCGTAACTTTTTCTATTCTCGTTTTTAATCGTTATTCCGTCTGCTGTCTAACGCGATTAACGAATTTTTCCACGCTGTAGCCTGCTTGCCGATAGCGTCCGTAAGTTCGATTATATCCGCGTGTCTGCTTTGCCCTAAAATCCATTTCCTTTCGCCCGCTATACGAATAAGCGTTTTAAGCACCTCAAACTCGGCTTGAAAGTTAATCAAATGCTGGATGCGTGTAGCGCGGTCTCTGTTAATGTACGCTGCGGAAATCTCCGATATTAGGGCTATAGCTATTTCGTGCATCTTATTGCCTATGGTGTACTTATAAGCTCTCGGAAAGTTTGGCGTAACGTCCAGTATCACGTCTAACAGCTTTCTACTGTCTAAGTAGATTTGCGTATTAGAAACCAGCTTCGATTTATTCATATATCGGGTTTTTGAAAATTTCTTTAGATAGGTACGGCTTTCGCCGTACCCAAAGGATAAAGTTTAACTATTAACTACTAACGTAAAAATGCTGAAACTGGCCTAACTCTGCCCTTGCCCGTAGCCTTAGGGCCGTAGCCCGCGGAGCCGTAGTAGAGGTCCAAAATCCACGCGTCGGGCGCGCCGCACTCGGTAGAACTCCAGTACCACGTTTCGGCCAGCTGTGTAGCTCCGTTAATAAGCGATAGCGCGTAATTGATTTTACGCATATTCGCGTAGATGCAAAACAGCTCGCCCAGTGACGGCAGCCACCACATACCAGCGGTTAGGCCCTTGCCGTTTGCGTTGGTGCGGCTATACTTAGCACAGAAACCGGGCGCGTAGCTGGCCGTATTACATTCGGCGTGCTTAATCTGTGCCGCGGTGCTGGCCTTACCCGTCCAGTCCTCCATAGCTGTAAGTCGGTCGGTAGTCGTTTTGCCGCCTCCGCTTACTGCTGCGCTGCTCCATAGCAAACCCGCGCTGTCGGCTTCGGTCGGTGCTACTACCAGCATCTTACCGCCCTCGACGACTACCACGCCCTCGGCTATCTCGCCGCTGCTTTGGTAGCTCGGCCACTTATCCGGCTTAACCATAAGCGGGTAGTCGTCGCTCTTACGGTGGAACATAATAAACACACCGTCGTTAATGCTGTTAAGGTTAATACCGTTTAGCAGGGCCGCTTTTAAGCCCGCTAACGATACCTTAGTGGTGTTTCCGCTTGCATCAGTAAGCGGGATAAACTGCGACGCGTTCACGGTGCTAACCGTCGCTACGTCTTTAAGTGTCTTTGTTTTCTTCGTTGCCATATCTTAAACTTTTAGATGGTCGCCCAGTCGTTCTTATTAAATATCATAAAATCAAAAGCCGCGTTATTTGCGCTTGCATCATCGGACATACCGATTTTAATAGAGTTGGTAGCCCTTGTTAGTAGCGTAGGTTTTCCCCACGATTTACTACTGCCTTCTACGCTGCCTACACCGTTAAGTATTACCCCCACATCGTCAGCAGATGAAAACCAATTAGTAGGCATACTTATAGTATATTCCCCCTCTGCGGGGTGTGTAGCTGTTAGCTTGCTGCCGTCAAATGTTTTGGCCGTAATGCCGCCGTTAGAAGTTACGTGGCCCATCGCTAAAATTTTAAGGCCCCGCCCGTATCTGTATGCGGTCATTAAGTCGGTTCGCTTTAATACTATCCAGCCGTAAAACTGCGTAGGGGTTCCGTAGCCTAATAGCTCTATCGCTTCGCGTGAAAATTTTAGCTCACTTTTGCGTATTCCGTCCTCGTAAAAATATTTTCCGGTCGGTGCGCTAACGGCTCCAATTCCTTGCGCTGTGCTGCTTCCCCATTTGTAATTAACGATAGTGATACGCCGGCCGCTTTGTTCTACGTCCCACGGCATACTATACGCGTCTATCCAGGCACCGCCGTTACTTATCATAACTACATTATCGCTATAATCGGTATCTATGCTGTCGTTAGCATACGTAAACGGGTTCCTAACAGAGCCTTTAATTTTTACATTTTCAAAAGTGCCATTTTTGCAAATTACGTTACCGTCCTTTGCTTGGAAAACTATGTTACCGCTCGCGTCTTTCATATCTATGGCCTCTACACCTAAATTTTTAACCAGTGCGTAGGTGGCCAGTAGAATTTTAGATGCTACCAGCTCTATTTTATCGCCCAGCTGCCAGTACTTGTTATTATTGGCCGCCGTGCTTCCGGGGTAGTTATCCGCTGTTTTCGTATGGCTTTTAATGCAGCTGTAGTAATTATCTTTGTAAATAACCACGTCTTTCCAGCTGTCGCCATCGCCGCCCGCTTGGAAACTATACCCGTTAGCGCAGTCGCTCCACGCCTGCGGGCCTCGCAGGGTCGCGCCCTGCTTTCCCTGCGCGCCATCTGCTACGGGCTGGATAGTTATAACGCTGTCATACTTCGCGCCTTTGTACGTGATAGTAAAGGGCAAAGAAATAGCCGTAGTGTTGGTAGGGGTAATCATAATAACGAAATAAAACTTTCCGCTTTCTACCCTAAACGTCCACCTATACGCGGAACTCGTCGGCAAAGTAGAGCAAAGCATATTACCGTCGGTTTCGTCGTTATAGCCTATAAGCCTACCGCCATCGTATAAGGCTACCTGCACGCGTAAAGTACTGCTAACGCCTACCTTTGGGGTAAGCGCAGCGGGCAGCAGGGAAATGGTTATACCATTCTCCCCCGCGTCGCCCTTATCGCCTTTACGGATAAACTTTACTATTTGTGTCTTGGTTACTCCCATAGCTATTTAACGCTGGTTATAGTTACCGATACGTCGCCGCCTGCCTGCACGCAGTGCGCGCGTGTTACGGTTTGGCTGGTCTTTGGCGTTGTTCGGTCGCTGTTGAGGTAAACGCCGGCCGCATCTTTCAGCACAAAATAAAACTGCGTATCTAACGCTTTTGTGCTGGTTCCTCGCGTAACTACTACCGGGGTGTAGGTAACTTGCCCGTTACCGCTGGTGTCCTCGGTTATAGCCTCGTCTGCGGGGTTCGGGTGCGGGTCTATATCGTAGGGGTCGCTCGCGTCCATTACTCCTTGAATATCGGTGCCAATCTCAGCACCAGCGCGCGATACGTGTACGCGGTACTCGCCGTAGGTGTTAATATCGGTACCGCTAACTGTAAGCGTCTGTGCGGTCTTACCGGCCAGTGTCTCCCAGCCAGTCGCGCCCATCTTCTCCCAAACGTATGTAAGGTCTTTAGATAGGGCCTTTCCGCTTTGGTAGGCCATAGCCTTTAATACGCAGCTGCCGCCCTTTGTGGTTATAACAAAGTTCTTGGTATCGCCTGCCACGATAGTAATACGGTAGCTGCTGCCCGTAGCCTGCTGGATAGGTATAGTATAGCTGGCTTGTATTTGGTCGCTCTGCGTGCCGTAGGAAATGGTAGCTACCATCTTAATAACGGCTGGCGCGAAGCCTGCCAGCTGCACAATATCTTTAAGGATTTGCAGGCCATAATACAACTGGTCGCCACTTGGTGCCACCTGCTTAAAGTAGCCGGCAAATACTCCGGTAGAAATACCGCCGCTAAATTCGATTTTTTGGCCATTAAAATAGTACTCCATACCGTCCGGGTCGGCCACTCCCTCAGCTACGCGGCTACTGGTACAGACGAAATATAAAACTGGCTGCATCGTGCCAAAGTTCGGGTAAATCGCTGTTACGTCGCTGCTGGTTCCCTCGTAGTCTTGGTATAGGTCGCCACTTGGCGACATAATAACCGCGGTATAGGTTCCCGCTTTGCTGATAAACTTAATAGTTCTGCTACAACTTGCTACGCTCATACCTTACTCGTTTTTGTTGGTTTGTTCTTCTTCGGGCTGCGCGGGTTCTGCTGTTTCCTCGCTTCCCTTTTCGCTCTCTGCTCCCTCTACCGCTTCCCCGGTGCCGCCGTTTCCTGCGCTATCACCTGCGGGCTGCTCGACTTCCGGGTTATCGGTATCGGTTTCTTTTTCGGGCTGCTTAACTACCACAATCTTAAACGCCTCATCGGTAGCCTCCGGTAGCTCGTGTATAACGGTGCCGTCCTGCTCTTGGCGGGCTTCTCCTGCCAGTAGAGCTATGCCGCCGATACGCTCCAGTATCTCCGGCAGTTCGGTTAATCTTCCAAACGGCAAAATATCGGCCTGCCAAAGCAGGTAATTACCGTCCTTTACTCGGTTTCTGTCACTTTCCAAATGTAGGTACTGCGCTACCTTTGGGTTTACCTTTATGTAACGTGCCATATCTTTATAACTACTTTATTAGTGAATAATCAATACTGAGCCGTCCGCGTCGCAGAATATCGCGCCGTCGGTGCCATCTGTAAACGCTCCTGCGTAGCCTCTATCTTTTACGTCCAGTCCTACTACTGCGCCGTTATTGCTATCCATAGCGGTAGTAGGGATAATCGGGGCCGCGCCGTGTCCAACCAGCGAATAACTGAGGCTGCCGCTAACCTTGTTAGTCGCGATATACCATAGTGGCAAAAGCTCCTTTTCAAAGTTGGCTATATCGCTGTTATTTGTCTGTACTGTCGCGGTAGGTGCTATCTCGCGGCTACCTGCTGGTATGTTATAAGGTACTCCCGCTAAATCGAACTCATAAGCAGGCAGTCTGCGGATAAATACCGCCTCTGCCATCGGTGTAGCGTCGTTAAGGGCTACGCTGGCAGGGTCTCCGGTGGCCGAATACTTAACACGGCAGCGTATATGCCGCTCGTTACCCATAAGCCAGCGGTTAATCGTGATGCTGTCGCCGCCCGTCTGCAAATCGTAGTCCAGTACGGTATCGTCTCCCGCGGTTCTCCACGTTCCCGCCTCGTCCTGCACTTCCCAAACCAGCGCGTATTTGCTTGCCTCGCATTTGTTCGGGCCTACCCACACGGTAGCCCTAACGGTCTGCTCGTCTTTATCGCTTAACGGGTTGTAGATAGTCTGCTGCGCGCAATCAAGCTCCACGCGGATAACGTCGGCCGCGTCGCTACAGTCCAGCATATAGCTACCTTGTATAACCATAATTTGCCCGTTACGGTTGTCTGTGTACTCCGCGTAATAGGCCAGTGTTATAGGGCTTTTAGGCTGCGCGTTCTTCTTTACCTTGATACGGCCAGCATCGCTGCCGCTGGTGGTAATCTCGTAGTCGGTGTTACCCTCAGCTATAAGCGTCTTTTTGCCGCCCACTGTCTCGTACCAGCGGACATTAGTAAGCTGGTGGTTTACCCTGCCAGCTGTTACTATCTCGTCCTTATCCAGTATGGAAACCACGGGCTGTAAGATAAACGGCGTTAGCGTGTAGTCCGGGGTAAACTCCCCAGTATGCGCGTTATAATTCTGCTTATCCGGTACGCTGCCCTCCACAGCAAACGAAATCTGTAGCTGTAGCGGTTTCCAGTTAAAATCAAATCTTCTTGTTTTCATTTGCTAAACCTTTCTACTAATACTCAAAAATCGCGCTTTCGGTACCCGCTTCTCGGCCTTGACCGTCTCGCAAAGTAACGGTAGCTATAAATTTTAGGACTCTCGGCATATACCCGTTAAGGTCGCAGTCTGCTATAGTAAGGTCTATAGACTTGCCCGCGTTGGCCCTTTTTAACGCCCACGCGTTATCTGAGGCTACGCGCTCGTTACCTTTAGCGTCCTCGCTGTAACGCGTCCACTGCACATCTGCGGGCAGTATATCGTCTGTAATATCCATATTATACAGCCGTGCGATAATGGTAAGCGTAAGCGCGAAGCGGTCGGGGTCGAAAATATAGTCTGTATCTGCAAACTCTACCGTAAACTGCGGGTTTCCCTCTACCATCGCCCAGTCGGTATTATTCCACGCGGGCGCAGTCTTGGTTCCAGTCTTGGCGCATCGCCATTTGCAGCCCATATACCAAACGTCGCTAATCTCATAACGTCCAGTATCGGGGTTAATGGCCTCGCAGTAGTAGTTAGCCGTAGCGTCCCACTGCCCGCGGTCTATAATCTCGCTAACTGGCCGGCCTTGATAGTCGATACGTATAATATCCTGCACTATCAAACCGCGCGCGTAAACGTAGTCCTGCCCCTCGACTATCGGCAAATCCATTTCGCGCAGGAACTCCGGCAGGGTGCCAAAGGTCGCGCCGTAGTTGGATGCCTCGACGATAGGCTTAGTTACTCCAGTTAGTCTAACTATACGGCCCTCCGTGCTGGATAGATAAATACAGCTTTGGCGTTTGGTGTCTGTCTGATTACCCCAGCGCGCTATCTTCATAGACTCGCAGGGCGCGTAATTCTTTCCTGCTGGCGTATCTTCGTCCGGGTAGGCCGTTACCTCGATATAGTTATTAGCCGTGTTTACGCTGTTCACGCGTAGCCAGCAGGTGTAATACTTACCGCTGCCGCTGGCCAGTGTGTTAATAATGCCCTTTAGCACGTTGCCAACCGCCTGCGCGGTAAAATACCCGTCCCACTTGCTGCGCAGGTGTAGGCCGTAGCAGTTATCGCCCAAATCGTCCACGCTGTCGATAGTGTCGGCCTCAGTAAGCAACTGGTCGCCCTCTATCGCGCTAAGACGGTTAATAATAAGCTCTAAGCACTCAAAGTAACTACGTACTCGCACGCTCTCAAACTCCGCGTTACCCTTAGCGTCGATGCCTGCGCCCTTACCAGCGTAAAGCGATTTTATAAACTCGCCAAACTCAGCACCGCCGCCCATATAGGAAACGCCCGCTACACGTATAGCCTGCTCAAAGGTTATATTACCTTTGGCCACATCATCGACTAAACGGCTAAGGAACTGTTTACGTATCGGGCTATCCTCGGTAAGGTCGTTAGCCACGTCCGCGTAGCCGGCTTTTACCTTTTCCGTTATCTGCTCATATACCGCGTTACCCTTGTCGTCTGTTACTTCCTTTTGTCGGGTCAAATACTCGTAGCCGTCCGCGTCTGTGCTGATTTGGTCTAACGCCCGCTTGTTGGCGTGGTAATGGTCGTTAGGGCTTACCGCGCTGCCGCTTCCATTAACGGTTACTACAGTGCTGCCGCCTCCGGTGCTTTCGCCTCCCAGCTCGCGCAAACGCTCACTACGCGGACGCTGGCCGCGCTTAAAGGTCTTTAATTCATATACTGCCATATCCCATTACTCGTTATTACGTTTATACTCGTCGGGGCGCAGCTCGACAAATACAGCCTCGCTGCAATCCATTCTAACGTCTTGCGTTTCAGATGCCACCATAAACAGTTTGCCGTCTTGGTTGTCCTCTCGATACACCGCTATAGGTTCGTGCAATATCTGCGCGTCTCCGCTTAGCGTAGTCCTGCGCTGCGCAAACTGGCTGTATAGGGTTCCTATTAGCAAGTCCTCGGCCTGCGTGGTACGTCCAGCGCGGGTAAAGGTAGTTATCTGTTTGCCGGTCTTGGCGTTGAAATAAGCACCGCGGGCCGTCGGTACTCCCTCCGCGCTGGTGCCGCAAATGGTGTCTATCTCGATAGGCTCCTTAGCCGCTCCGTTCAGCTGCGCGTTATACTCTACGTCGTCGGTATTTATCGTTTTGTCAAACTGGCCAGCGTTCATAATCTCAATTTCGGGCAGTTTCATTAAAAGCCACGCGATTTTACCCCATAGCGATTTAGGGCCGTTTTCTGCCTTTTCTAAGTCTGTACCCTCATTTACAATTAGCCAACCCTCGCGGCGTACCTCTACCCACAGCTTACCGCCACCGCCTCCAAAGTTCGGATAAGGAATATACTGCCCTGCCTCCGCGTTGGTTAATATGGATATAGTAGCCTGCTTGTGCGGGTTAATCGCTGGCCGGTTCTTCTTCCAACCCAGTACGCCGCTGGTATCTACGTGGTCTTGCGCGTCGTAGTAGCAAAGATAACCCCACGCGTTCGGGGCTTTGTCTCCAGTATATTCTACCCAGCTGCCGTATGTGTCGTTAAGCGTAGTAGCCGGATAACTTACGGGTCTCTTAACGATGCTGCGATTATCCCATACGTACACGGTATCGCTACCGTCCGGCTGGAACTTGATAGTAACGGGTACATACACGTAATTACCATATCGGTTAAACTGGTCGTACCAGTCTTTTTGCTCCAAATACGTCATTATATTAGCCGCGCTTTCAAACGGGTTAAATCGCGGGTCTAACAGCATGTCTATACCTACGCGTACTACTAACTCGCTGCTATTCGCGATAGGTGGCACCCATACCGGGTTACTCTTAAATAAAGCAGGGCCTATGCTGGCAGTAGTACCCGGTATCTTTGGCTGCCCGTGTCCTTGGCTCTTATACTCAGCATACCAGTTTTTATTTGTTCCTACTCTGATACCCGCCACAGACTGCCAAAATAACGCTATACCCTCGCTTTCGCTTCCATCGTACTGCGGCACAATCTTATAAAAATAAACGCCGTCGCCCAGTTCTGCGTTATTGCCCTCCTTAGCTACCCATATAGTAAACCCGCAGTCGGTCGCGTCTATCCAGTCGGTTAGCGCGGTGCTGTAGTGATATGAAAAATAGGTAGCTCCGTTGCTGCTGCCACCGCTAAGCTGATTTAAGGCCGTAAGCGTAGCATCTGTTTTAATGCTTCCCCAGCAGTCAGTCGGCGATAAATTACCGCTCTGCGCGTAGGTACTCCACGTAATTTTAGCGTTATTATACACCACATCTACGCCCATAGTTTGGCTGCTGCCGTCCCATACGATAGGCAGCTTATTAGCCTGCCGATATAGGCCGTTAAGGTCGTAGATATAAACCTTACCGGCTCTTTGTATCATACGCAGGGCCAGCGGCTGTAAAATACCCTCGATAACTTCGGTTAGCGTTGAGGCTTCGCCGTCCTCGTCGTAGAAATTATCGCTACGTACTTTAACGTCGCTAAGGTGCATAGCCTTAGAGCTTCCAGTTAGCGCGGTACTTATTAGACTGTCGTCTATGCCGCCGCAGTTAATACCGCAGCGTCCTATACAGTAGCTAACAATCTCGTACAGCGTCTGCATATTACCCAAATCATATTTAAGTCGCTCCAGTACGCCAAAATCGGTAAACGATAACGACACCGTATAACCGTTTAGCTGCTCGTAGGGTTCTTCATAAAACTCTGTATCTATGCAGCCGCTCCAGTACAGCGCATTATTACGGTATATATCCAGTCTAACGCGGCCTACCTCGATGCTATATAAATCCTCGTAGGTTCTATCGCCCGGACTGATTATTTTAAGCGTAGCTGTACTGCCTTGTATAACTTCCTCTTTGCTCTTTTCGTTCCACTCGATAGATAGCGGCTCGTCCGCGTCAAACTCCAGCAGGCCGACGGCCTCAAATTCGCCGCCGGCCTCCTGCCATATCTCTGCACGCCATAACACGTTAGATATACTTAGAAATTCGCCTTTATATCTTAAATACTTCATACTAACTGCGTTTAGTGTGGTTATTCTCCTTTGCTATGATACCTACCAGCTCGCGGCCGCGTATCTTAAACTCCACTTTGCCTAAATCTATGCCGCTACCGGGTTCGGCCAGTAGCCCGCGCAGCTTATCCAGTGGCGCGATAACTTCCGGGTTACTGTTGGCTCCGGCATACTCGCCCACCATCGCTAACGTAGGGCCGGACGCTACGCCACCATCGGCCAGCATCGGAATACCTGCCGCTGTTACTGCTGCCAGCATCGCGGTAGTAAATCCCATAGCGATACCAAAACCCGCAAACGGTATGTACGCGTGTGCGGCCATATACTCGGCTGCTGCTAATTCTTTCCAGCTGGCTGCCTCCAGCTTATTAGCGGTAATAATCGCCGCAGACGATGCCGCGTTAGTGGCTGCCGTTGTTCCTCGTACTGTAGCCTCGGTAGTCTCTGCCGCAGCTTCTACGCCCTTAGTGGCCGCGTGCGCAGCACTGGCACCAGTAAGCAGGTTAATAATGCCTACTACTGTCTGTATGCCGTTGTATAGACCTATAAAGCCGTCGATAATGCCTACTACTATCTGCCACGCGCTGCCGTTGCCTTTTAATGCGTCGGTTATACCATCTACGCTGCTGGCTATATTCTTTATACCGCTCCATCCGTCTTGCAGCGATTTGCTTACAGATACGCTGGTTTTCTCGGCCTCCTTGCCCGCGTTCTTAATAGCGTCGGCCTTAGCGTTCCACGCGTCTATCTGCTTGTTAATGGCTGCGGCCTCGTCTATCGTCGCGGTCTGTAGCTGGTCGGTAAGTATGCTAATGTTATCGTTAATATCCTTTAAGGTCTTAGCGTCCTCTTTCCACAGCGGGCCGCTATCTACAGCTTTGCCCGCGTTCTTGATAGCGTCGGCCTTAGCGTTCCATGCGTCTATCTGCTTGTTAATGGTCGCTGCTTCCTCTTTGCTGGCGGTTTGTAACTTCTCCTGCAATATGCTGATATTATCGCCTATCTCCTTTAAGGTGGTCGCGTCCTCTTTCCAAAGTGGGCTATTATCCTCCGCAGCCTTACCCGCGTTCTCGATAGCGTCGGCCTTTTCCTGCCAGCCGGCTATCTGCTGGTTAATGGTCGCCGCCTCTTCTACGCTGGCCGTCTGTAGCTTCTTACGCAGTATATCTATATTATCGCTAATCGCCTTTAAGGTTGTCGCGTTTGCATCGAATTTCGGGGCCTCTACCTTTGGGGTAGTGGTTTTGCCTCCGGTTGGCTTAGGCTTGCCCGGCGGGTTCGCGTATTTCTTCTGTGTTTCGGCCAAATCAATTTTAGGCGCGGCTTTCGGCTTTGTTACCTTTACGGCTACCTCCACCTTTTTATTACCCAGTCCTAAAATGTTTTTCAGCCATTCCCACGCCTCCTTACATTTCTCTACCAGCCACGCGAAAGCCTTAGCCAAACCGTTCATAATGGCAGTAGCCAGCGGCTTAATAGCCTCCCAAACCTTATCTACGATTTTCCGGAAACTCTCGCAATTATTATACGCGTATATGATAGCCGCCACTAACGCGCCTATGGCCGTTATTACGATGCCGATAGGGTTAGCAGTAAGTACAAAGTTAAGTACCTTTTGTACGGCCGTCCACGCTGCCGTAGCTACAGATACAACCTTTTGCGCGGCCGCTACAGCCAAAGCCGCGCCCTTATTCTTAACCATTGCCACGGTAGAGGCTAAAAAGGCTTTAGCGGACGCATACAGCGTAACAGATAGGGTTTTAACGCCGGCCACCAAAGTAGTAACACTGGCCAGCGCAGTAGAGGCCTGCGCCGCGATAGTAACGAAAGGCAGCGCGCCGTTTACCATCGCGCCTAATTCCTCTTTCATATCGCCCAGCGTGTTTACTAACTGCTGCTGCTTTCCGCTGTCCGTCTTGGCTAACTCGGCGTTCATATCGCCTACGTTGTTCTGTATTACTTGGGCCAGCATCGCGGCTTTTTCCTGCTCGGTGCCGTACTTAATTACGTTGGCCTCAGCCTCGGAAAAGCTAATACCTACGCGCTTTAGTGCATCTACTTGGCCCATCATAGCTTTACCCATTAAGTTACCTATCTGCACCGCGTCGCCCGTGGTGGCAGATAGTCCCTTTTGCTGCGCTAACAAATTATTCATAGCAGGCAGCAGGGTTTCCAAACTATCTTTTTCTTTCAAAAAAGTAGCTACCTGCTGCGCGCCGCTTAGCTGTACCTCGTCGCCGATAACGCCTATTTCCTGCTGCGCGCTGGCCAGTTCCTTAATGCTCTGTATCTCCTTATCGGTCGCGCCCATACGCTGCCGCATAATAGTAGATAACTTTGTTTCGGCCATTTCCTGCACGGCGTAAGCGTCGGCCAAATCCTGCAAACCGGCTTGCAGCTGGTTAAAACTACGCTGCGCCGCGTCGATGCCAGTAGCCAAAGCAGCAAAGTTTATCGCGCTGCCCTTTAGCTGCTCGGCCTCCGATAACGTGGACGTAATAACCTTTTTTAGCCCGTCTGCATCGCGGGCCAAATCCTTAAAACTCTTGCTATCGCCGTCCAGCTTAAAAGTTATAGATATGGTGCTTTTTCCTGCCATACTTATACATTTAGAGGCTATCGCCCAGTTTCTTTACTAATTCTTCCATACGCTTACGCTGCTGCGCTGGTGTTATATCCTTTGCCTTAGCGTTAGCGCGTTTGCCCTTTTGCTTATCCCACGGAAACGGTAGCAACTTTTCCGGGGTTATCTTTTTGTTTTTAGCGATATGCGGCTGTATGGTAATAGTAGCCAGTAGGCGCATACGCTCCCAGCAGTCCTTATACTCAAAATCGCGCTGCTCCGCATACGCTTTATAGACGGCTTCAAACTCTGCAAAATCCATCTTGCAAAAGTCGTCATAAGATAAGCGTATGCCGGACAGCGCGATACCCAGTAAATCGTAGATGCCTTTAACGGGGCCTATCTTTTTTTTTCAGCCTCGCCGTTTTTTGCTGCTCCCGCCTGCATCGCCTTTGCCCAGTTCTCCATATCCTCCGCGGATAACGCGTCCGCGAAATCCATAAGCGGCATATCGAAAGGCACTTTGTCGGCAGCTGAGGCAGACGCTACACAGCAGTAGAGGTACGTACAAAGGTCGCTAAAGTTATCCGTAGTAATCTCTGTAACCTCCTTGCCGGTCTCTTTCTTAAAGCGCAGCATCGCGCCCATAGTAGGGCGACACGGGTACACTTTACCGTTAATCGTTACTTCTATATTTGTTTTCATAAGCGCAAATTTTATTCGCCCGGTGTTTCAGTAATCGCGTTTTCGTCCAGCGTTGTAGGCTCGCCGTCGTTCTCCAGCGAAATACTGTACGTCGCGTCGTCGTTAGCCGGGTCGGTACGTTCCAGCGAAGCGATAACACACTTACCAGCCAAATACGGCTTTTCGCTCTGCTCTCGCTCCATACACTTAACCTCTACAGACTTACCGCTTTTCCACAGCGCGAAAAGCTCCTTAAATCCGTTTTCGGTCTCGTCGTAGAATACCAAACCCTCGGCACTGATAGAATACGATAGACCTACTACGCCCTTTTTCTTCCATAGGCCGCCGGATATTCCAGCGGTAGCCACTGGCTTAACGGCGCGCTCTTTGGTCTCGCTGTTAAATGTGGTGGTGTGGCTGGTACAGCTACCCACCGCTTTGCCGCCTACATAAAGCAGCATATCGCTACCATTACAGTAGCCCGTCTTTGTTCCTGCCATATTCTTAAATCTTTACTTCAAAAACTAACTGTTGCACATACGCATTGGCCTGCCAGCCCTCCTCACTATCCGAAAGTTTGCAGCTACGCATAGCCAGCCCGTCGATTTTGTACTGCACGTTATCCAAAGCCGCGCGCACGGCCTCGGCCAACTCTACGCCCTCCGTATAATCGGCGGTGTAGCAAAGTATCTCGATACCCACGGTATCGGCTCCTACACGGCCTTTAACGGCTTCCTTAGTTAGCTGCGTGCGACGATACAGTATATAGGGCAGTTCTGCACTATCTGTAACCACGGGGAAAACCTTTTTAGTACGGGCTGCTACCTCGTCGTCGTCGATAAGGATAGCGCGGATAATCTCGCCCGCCGATAAACTCGTTTTACTTACAGCCATACTTTTCTGCTATTTTCGTTACATTCTCTGTTACCATATCCCGTATATCCTGCGTTACGGTGTCCCGGACACCATTAAGCGTTTGCGCCATAAAGCCGTAACGCCTCATTTTGCCGGTTCGGTGTGCCTCTCGCTCTCGGCTGGCCCGTCGCCGGGTGCCTTGCTTAGGCTTCGTTTCACGCTCCGCGGTTCCGTCCTCTGCCCATATTAACACGGGTTTTTTAAGTCCCTGCCGGTTAGTGTGAAATCCCGCTTCGCCTTTACCATTTTTGCCCGCTTTCTTAGTACCAACTGTTACCCGGAAACCTGCGGCCCGCTTAAACACTATAGCGCGCACGCCCTTTTCCAAATCCTTATTAGAGCTAATACTACTGCGCAGGTTATTTATAGCTGTTTTGCGTACTTTGTTGGCTTCCCTGCGGAAACCTCCCTTTAACGCCTGCATCCTGCGTTTAGGCTCCAGCTCAGCGAATAACCGCTGCAAATTCTTGTCGTCGTACTCAATGCTCTGTGCCATAATGGTAAAGTTATTCGTTTACACGGTCGCAAAGTAGGGTATTATAGCCCTTATCGCGGTTAGGTATAATCGACACAATCGTATAGAGGTTGCCGCCCAGTTGCTGCGCCCTCCAGTTCTCCTGCACCGGGTGCGCGTCGCGTATATTAAACTCGGCTGTGTGCGCGGGGAAATGTTCGCCCACTTCCTCGCTGCGGCTACCAGTAGCTCGTACACGTTCGGCACGTACTACACGGGTAGGCACGTACTCGGTACGCTCTGCGCCCATACGGTCGGTAACGCGCTTAGGCTCTAACAGCTGTAGTTTATATTTTAGGGTTCCTGCTCTCATACGGTTTAATCGTTTACCAGTTTACGATATGGTTTAATTAGGGCCTGCATAGTGTAGGGTACTTCGGCCATCTGCACACCGCTAACCGCTTCGCGCTGGTTATACCAGTGTCCGGCGATAAGTAAGACGGCCTGCTGTAGCATAGCGGGGAAATCTCCCCCGCCAGCCTCCAGCAGTTCGTCTTTGGTTCGGTTGGTGGCTGTGCATACGTACTGCTCTGCCGCGCCTAATAGGTGCTGCAAATACGCGTCGTCGTCCGTAAAGTCGTCCGCGTAGACGTGTTTTTTAAGCAGTTCTAAATCCACTGTAGCCATAACTAAACGCTATAAACTTCTACGTATGTTAATACTCTCTTATTACTTGGCCGGTGTTACCTTAGCAAACGCAAACGCTTCCTTACGCAAAGTAGTAGTGCCGTAGTTCACGTTAAGCACGAAATCTACAGCGTCCTTACGCGCTTGGCTGTAAGGGTCGATAACAAACGACATATCGCCGAAAAGTCCCATAGGCTGGTATCTCCAGTCGCCCAAACCGATATTATTTTCGCCGATATAGTTTGTAGTGAACACTGGCAGGCCCGCGATATGGTCGTTTTCACATACCATAATACCGCTGCCCGCGTCCTTTGGCGTGGACTCTGCGATAGCTTTCTGCGCCTTGGTCATTACCCAGCAAAGGTTATCGCCATCGACACCAGTAGCCAGCACCTTTGCTTTAAGGGTGTTAAACTCCTTAAAGGTCGGGGTCGCGCTGAAAGCGGTTGCAGTTGCGGCCAAACCTACAAACGGGCCTACCAGTGTGGTAGCTGCTGTTACCTTAGTAGTACTGAAAAGGATTTTGTTAAGCAACATAGACACCGAAAGCGGCATAAGTTTCTTAACAATCATTTCCAAAATACCCTCGGTTTGCATCATCGACTGACGGGTTACTGGAATAGCGATACCGATACGCTGAGGCGACGCGGTAAGTTTAGACAGCTTTACTTTGGTGTCTGTAAGTGCTACGCCCTCGCCTGCGATAGTAGCCTCTACGGTCTCGTAAGTAGGCCAAACGTAATCGCCGGCCAAACCGGTAGGCATAGGCAAACCAACCTTGTTAAGGATAAGGCCCTCCACCAGCGGGTCTAAAATATCCTGCACCTTTACGGGTACGATGCCACCGGGTACAGCGTCGGCCACCATTACCAAATCACGTACTAACATAATTTGGGTCTGCTTGCCGTTGCTCATATTCTCGCGAATAATCGCGTTTACGTCGGCCACGGTGTTAGGGTTCTCGCGCATCTGCTCAGCAGCAGCGGCCTGCATCTTCATTTGCAGCAGCTGGTTTTCGCGTACTAACGCCTCGTACTCGGTAGTCTCGGCCTCGTTGCGCTCGCGCTGCTCCTTTTCGCACGCGTCAGCAATCGCGCTGATACGCTCGCAGTTGGTCTGATACTTATTAACCAACTCGCGCACATTAACTGTTTTCTTGTGCATACAAAAAACTTTTAGGGTTAAACTTAAATCTAAATCGACTGCGCAGCAGCGCGGCGCATTTCGCGCACTTGCTCACGCATTTTCGTTTCGTCTTTCTTTGGCTGCTCAGCCTCCCGCAGTTCCTGCACCAGCTCGCGGGCCTCGGCCTCGCAATTAGTGTCCGGGTATGCAGGGTCGGCAGCCAGTGTAAAGTCGTAAACGCCCGTTACGACATTTACGGTATATGTTACCACGGTCTTACCGTTCTCGCGCTTAACGTCGCGCGATACGTAGGCACTATCGTAATAGTGGGTAGTAAACATAAAGCTACAGCCCGCTATATCGCCGCGTCGTACCAGTTCCAGTGCCTTATCGCCGTCGGCCGTGTGCGGTGCCTCAAACTCAAAAGCCACGCCCTTATCGTCCACGGTATAGGTAAGCGTACCGCTGCCGTTCTTGCTTCTCGCTAAGATTAGCTGGCGGTCGTGAAACATTGTCATTTTAATATCGCAGCCGTCCAACAGCTCTTTGGTTATAGCCTCCGGCGCGATAACTTCGCGGGCCTCCTCGTCGTCGTAGTCATACAGCGGCGCGGACGGTACGCCGAAAAGGATAGCGTAGCCGGTTATCGTTCGGCTTTCCTTTTCGCCCTCCGCGGCTTCTCGCACGTGCAATTCCGCGCACGTGTGTAGCATACGTGTTATTTCGGTGTTCTTATTCTTCGCCATCTTTATTCTGTTCTTTTGGTTCGCTACTTGGTTCCGGTTCTGCCACTGGCGCGCTGGCCTCCTTGATGCCTTTAAGGTTAGCAGACACCAGTACGGTATCGCCTCCCTCTACAGCTGGTTTGTTTTCCTCCTTGCGCCATTCGTTTACTGTGTAGATGCCCGCCGCTATCGTTGCCGTTTGGTATTTTACCCTGCTATCCAAATCGCAGGCATACAAACCGCGTCGGTCAAACTGGAAAACGCGTTTACAGCATAACGTAGGGGCTACCAACTTGCGCAGCAGCTCTACTTCTATCTTACGCAGCATAGGGTTAAGCGTTGTACTGAGGAAAGCGACGTTAGCCATTTCCGCGGATTTGTAGTTATTGCTTGTGTCGTCAAACACAAACGACGGATGCACACCGAAAAAGCGGCATATCTCGCGGACGCTAAACTTACGTGTTTCCAAAAACTGCATATCGGTAGAGCTTAACGAAATAGGGCTAAACTGCACCTGCCCCGGTAGCGATACGATACGCTCGCCATTTCTAAATCGGCCGTCTAAATCTACCGCCGTTTTCTCCAGCTCCTTATCTTGGTACTCACCAAAACCGCGCACGCTGGTATCGTTAGACACGATGCCGCGGACGTTACCACCGTTGGCAAATCGGTTAAGGGTTTCGTTATCGCCCGTGCTGGTAATATCCAGCGTAGTACGGGCAAAGCCCAGCGTAGATAAGCCGGTTTTACCGTCCCTGCTGAAATTCTTAATATGTATAATCTCGTCCTCTCTGTACGTACCGCTAATGCCTGCGTTAAAATCGCGGATAGTGTACGTATCGTTAGTAGTATCGTGCGCCACGGCCGTAGGCTCGGCCAAAGCTAACCGCGCTACCTCCATAGTAACGAAATCGTAGATAGGGACTATATAGGCGTTACCGTTCAGTAAAAGGTGCTGCACCACCAAACGCCAAAAGTCCACAGCGGACATATACGGGCACGGCTGCACGTTTAGCAGGTAGTGTAAACGGCTGCTTTTATCCTCCGCGAATATATCCCCCTTTAGGCGCATATATTGTACGGGCAGGTTCGCCACACTATCGGCCAGTATATTAACGCAGCGGTAAACTGTAGCTATAGATAAATCCATACCAGCGGGCGCGAATATATTAACGCTGCCGGTTCTTGGCGCGCTCGCTACTGGCTCCTCCTCTACAGCCTTGCTACGTCTAAAAAAATTCCTTATATCGTCTAATAGTCGCATTAAAATTCTATTTATCTCTATTTATAACCCGAATATCGGTTATTTGGTACCACGATAACCCCTATAACGGTGGAAAATTACCCGAAAAGCGTTAAATCCGTGTTAAATTTTGGTTTTACATTTGGAAAATCAAAAACAAAGTATTACCTTTGCACCAGTTAAACAAATAAACAGTTACAGATATGAAACTATACGACAACAAATACCCTATTTCCGATAATGCGGAATACGTAGTAGATTATATCTACGATAACCCCAGCGGCCCAAACTTCTACTTTCAGCTGGTAAGACTTAAAGATAACGCAATACTTTGCGCTCACAAAAGCCAAACCGATATAATACTACACTGCTGGTCGGTGGGCATACCAAAAGAAAAGGTAGCGTTTATCTAAGATTATTAACCGGGGCTGGTTCCGGCTGGCTCCACAAAACAAAACAGATATGCAGATTATAAACGAAATGGAATTTAGCCGCGTGTTCGGTATGGGCACCGCTAAGGTTTATGTAGAGGAAAGCAAAACTAACTACTACGTTTCTATCCAGCCGCACAAATACGCTATGCCCGTAGTGGTAGAGGAAAAGGTTAGCAAAAAGCAGGCAAAGGATATGCAGGCAGCTATCGACGTGGTTTACAAAGAATACGAAAGCAAAAACGCTGGCTGGAAATGGGTACAAAAGTAGAGCATAGAGGCGGGGCGCGTTCGGGTTCGGGCCGTCCTACCAAATCGAAAGACGGCGCGCGCGTTACTTTCTCGGTAATGGTTAGCCCAGTAACTCGCAGACGCATTACTGAGCTGCGCGCAGCAGGTGTTAAACTCGGCGAAGCTATCGACGCTATGGTAGCACAGTTAGCCGCCCAGTATGATATAGACTAAAAAAGCCCGCCCTAAATAGGCGGGTTTCTTTGTTTTATCTTTCATAGTCGATAAATAGACGCATACACATAAGCGTAGTTATTACTCCGTCTATCTTCTGCGTGTGCTTACGCTTTATCGGCTTGCAGTTCTCCAGCTTGTCGCTATCCAGTACAGCGTTACCAAAACAGTAGGCGTTAATCGGGTTATCGTTAATATAGATATGGCCCGTTTTCGCGCCGTGTTCAAAACTTTCTACTGGCGCGGTAAAGGTTCCGTAGGTCTGCCGTATGCCGGTTATCACGTTACCCGCTCCGGACGCTGCCAGCATATTTATAACCTCTTGGCTTTTCCACGGGTCGTAACCTATACCCAATATACGCACATAGCTGTTAAGCCTCAGCACGTAGTTTACTATCTCGCGGTAGTCTATAACGTCGCCCTCCGTCAGTATTAGGAAACCTTTAGCCGCCCACGTCCTATATAGCTTTTCGTTAGGGTGTCCGGGTAGCGCGCCCTCCGGAAAAAAGTAGGCCGTATGGAAATAAAAGTTTTTCTGCCCAGCGTCGTACATACCCATAGTAACCGCGCTAAAGTCGTCGCTTTCGCTAAGGTCTATAGCTACCATCGCGTCCGGTCGGCCCTTGATGCCGTCTAAGTTCATAGGCTTAGATATATGGCGGGCCAGCGTAGAGCTTATCCAGCTGCGCTGCTCGTTCTCTGCATAGAGGTTAAGCAACTTAGTACGGAAAGCTAACATAGCCTCGCTGCCATTACGTACCGCGTTCTTATACTCCTGCCGGTAAAAGTCCAGCGATACGGTAATACCTAAATGCGGGTGTACTTTTATCCACGTGTTTTCGTCGTCCTCCGCGTCGTCTAAATCCGGCTCGAATATATGTGCAAATACGCTGTCGTCCTCATACTCGCCCAGCAGCACAGCTTTATAACCTTGCAGCATTTCATAAAACGGGCCGTCGAATACGTCCGACGCGGTGGTTATAATCGCTGTTAGCGGGTTCTCACGTACACCCATAGAGGTAGTAAGCACCGTTAGCAGTTCGCTGCTGCGCGCTTGGCTAAACTCGTCCATAATCACAGTAGAGGCGTTTAGACCGTCTTTTGTTCGGGCGTTGGCTGTAAGGCACTGCGCAAACGCGCTACGGTCTTTTCGCTTACTCTTAACCGTCTGCTCGTTCACAGTATAGCGGCGTTCTTTGGGGTCTAACTTCAGCACGCAGTTACGGATAACGTCGAAACACTTTTTAGCCTGGTCGCTACTGTTGGCTCCGGTGTAGCTCTCTGCGTTAGCATCGCCGTACAGCAGGTCATACACGGCCAGCGACGCGGTGCTGGTTGTCTTGGAAAACTTACGCGGCACATATAGCACGGCCTCCCGGACTACTCGCTTAGTACCCTCCCAAAAAGCAAATATGCTGGCAAACTGGAAATACTGTACCGGGGTAAGCGCATACCGCTGCTGCCCAGTCTTACCCGGAAAATACAGACTTTCGTAGAAATCGGCAAACTGCCATACCTCCGTCGCGTTGATGCCGTACTTATCGCACATATAGAAAAACCGCTGTACGGCCAGCTGCTCGTAGAGGTTGTGCGCGTCCGGGTTCCCTGCCACCATACGCACGTAGCTATCCAGCCGGCTATCTATCTCGGTAAGTCGGTAGCGGTCTATATCAGTATTTGCCAGCAGGTCGGTAACGTCCGCTTTCGCCTGCCTCAGTTTGTCTTTTTCTTCTTCTGTCATACTTTTATAGTTCCGTAAATTCTATCTCCATTAGACGGCGGGCTAATATCTTTTGGCACAGCTCGACGTTTTGCGTTAGGTCTAATTCGTAGGGGGCTACGAAAGCCTCCATAATCTCGTCTAAGTCCTTAACCTGCGGCAGACTAACCACGCCCGGCACAATACGCAGGGCGCGCAGCATTACGATGCTGCAAAGCGCATTAACGCGCAGCGCAGAAAGGCTTATAGCTTCGCCGCGGTATTTGCTGTTTAGCGCGTTCGCTATGGTGCATCGCATAACGGTAAGGTTATAAGCGTTTTGCTGCTGGAAAGCCTTAGCAGTCTCCCGGACGTTCTCGCGGTGCTGGCGGTCTAAGGACTTTTCTACAAAATTGTTATACGTTACCCGCATAGCCTTAATAGCTCTGCACAGCTTTAGCGTTACGCTTATCCGGTTGTCCGCGCAGATTTTTAGCGTACTATCCACGTAGCCCCAAATAACCTCTGCCGCGGTAAGCGATATAAAAACGCTGCGCGCGGCTTCTCTGTTGTTCTGTTCCATACTCTTAGCCCTCCTTTGTTTTGATAATAGTAGGCTGCTGGCGTTTCTTTGTCAGCTTCTTAGTTAAGTCGGCCAGCGGGTCGTCGTCCACGCCTCCCGACAAATCTACAGCTGTAAGCCCTAACGCTTTCATCTGTCGCGTTATAAGTTCCTGCGCTTCCTTGGCTATCTTAAAAACTGGATGCGGTGCCAACTTCTCGCCGTAGCGGGTAGTCTCGTAAACCGTTGTTTCGGTCAGCCCGTCGATTTGTTCGTTAGCCATATCCAAATTACGCATAGCTGAGGCCAGCGACGTTATTTGCATATCCAGCCCTCTGCTGTAGGTTCCGTTTTGCTTTAACGTCTTGGTAATATCCTTAACGTACTCCTTTACTGTTTTAGCCATATTCTTGCTATTTTCGTTACTATTTTGTCGATTATCACTAAATTTTAGCGGGTTCGCCGTGTTACTGCATATTTATACGCATATACGGCCAAAGTTCCGCGTTTTCAAATTTTGGCTGTGCGTCACGCGAATGTGGGGGCGAGGTTTAACGGCCATTACCCCCGTTAAAAAATACGCCCCCGGTCATTGCGTAACGTCGTCGCCAAAAAATCTATGGTTAAACTCGCGCGCCTGCTTTGCCTTGCGCTCTTTGTTTGCTTGCCGGCCGCACCTACCTAACTCGGTATGTACCTTAACGTGGCAGTCGTGGCATAGGGCCTGCGTGTTGTGTGCGTCGTACATTCTCTGCACGCGCTCCCGCTGGCTTAGTGCCTCCTCTACTGGTTTAACGTGGTGTACCTCTGTAGCCGCTGTGGTTCTTCCCTCTGCTAAGCATCGCTGGCATAGTGGATGCGCTGTTAATACTTCTTTTCGCAGCCGTAACCACCTGCTCGTATGTATCAGCTTTTGGTAGTTCTTATCTTTTGCCATAGCCTTTTATTACTTTCTTCTTAGTGTAGTTACTTATCTGCATATCCTTATCCTGTGCACCACTAGCAGGCATACTGCCCAGCTCGGCAAACATACTATCTATATACTCCCCGTCGTCGTCGGGTATATCGTACCTACGGCTTTCTACCCCCTCCATACGGTCTAACAGTATATGCGTAAAAGATACCAGCAGCTCGCACACGTTCTTAAACTTGTACTTATTAGTTAAGTGCTGTAGCTTATTGTAGGTCTGCGGGTCTATGCTTATATTAACCCTCTTTCTTTCGCTCATAGTGTTTACGTATTAAGTAGTTCAGACTATCTAATAAACTCTGCTGTACTCCCTTTTTGTCCTCCAGTGCTGCGCTGGCTCTGTCGTCCACTGTGCCGCTGCATACCAGCTTATAGACCGTTACCGGGTAACGCTGGCCTTGTCTGTGCAATCGTGCGTTAGCCTGCTGGTAGTGCTCTAAGTTCCAGCCCGTGCCAAACCATACGATATAGTGGCCGCCCTGCTGCATATTAAGACCGTATGCGGTGCTGGCCGGATGCGCCAGTAGTACGTCTATCTCGCCGTTATTCCAGTCCCTTAAATCGGCTTCGCCTTGATAGGTTCTTACCCGGTAGCCTTTAAGACGTTCAGAAATGCGCGTAATATCGTGCTTATACTGGTAGAACACTAAAACGCTGTTACCGTTGGCCGCTTCGACTATCTCGGCCAGTCTATCCAGCTTTTCGTTATGAATAGCGTGTACCTGCTTGTCGTCGTCATATATGGCACCGTTAGCAAACTGGCTTAACTTGTTCATTAGGCCCGCTGCGCTGTTGGCCAGTACGTTTGCCGGTTCGTCTCCGTGTTCGGCCTTAAACTCCAGCACCTTGTCGCGCTCAAACTTATTATACGCTGCCATCGTCTTATCGGATAGCTTAACGCTTACCGTGTGCGTTATCATATCCGGCAGCTGCAAATAGTCCTTAGCCTGCATACTAAGGCATATATCCGCTATCTTGTTACGTATAATATCCTCACAGCCTTTTTTAATATCGCAGCGTACTACTATGTTATTCCACTTGTGCGTAGAAAAGTAATTATCGCGGTACTTGCTTACAGACTTACCCAGCCGCTCGCCTTGGTCTATGCAGTACATCTGCGCCCATAAGTCGATTAGGCCATTAGGCGCGGGTGTTCCAGTAAGGCCGATAATTCGCTTGACGGACGGGGCCGCTACTCTCATAGCCTTAAATCGCTCACTCTTGGAACTCTTAAAGCTCGTCAGCTCGTCGATAACTAAAGCATCGAAGGGCAGACGGCCGCCGTACTTTCCGCAAAGCCATACAAAGTTATCGCGGCCGGTAACGTAAACGTCTGCTTTTTCGGCCAGTGCTAAGCATCTTTGCTTTTCAGTCCCCAGCACCTTAACCACGCGAAGCCCTCGCAGGTGTTCCCACTTGTCGGCCTCAGTACTCCACGTCGTTTCTGCTACTTTTTTGGGTGCCACCACTAAAACGCGCTCTATATCGCAGTCGTCTATTAGCTGCTGTATGGCCGTTAAAGTAGATACCGTTTTACCCAGCCCCATATCTAAGAATAGACCGCAGCGGGGTTTATCTATAATCCATTGCGTAGCCGTCTTTTGGTAATCGTATGCTCTGTAAATCATATTATCGCCCTCCCTCGTATTTAGTTAAAACTCGGTCTATACTCTCTTTGCTGTCGCAGACGTGGACGGGATGCCCTATACTATCCATCTGCTTAAACCTTACCAACTGGATAGGCCGCGGCTTCTCTCCTTTGCTCTTTAGCTCTATCCATTCCGTAGCCCCGCCCGGAAATAAGCAAACGCGGTCGGGAAAGCCCACCATACCGGCATTACTGTATTTTAGGCATAAGCCGCCCAACTCTTTTACGCGGGCTGCTAAATAACGCTCTATAGCTTTCTCGCTGTAGTCCGCGTGTCTTACTATCTTATCTATCGTTTTATCCATTTTTCTGCCTCCGGTAAACGGTAAACGCAAAAACTAACTTTTCCTTTAATACACCCTTATACACGTATATTGTATATTGCATATATATCTTTATACCCATATTACAGTTATATACTATAAGTTATATATTTATCGTTTACTCCGTTTACCTTATATATTTATTATTGATTATCAGTTACTTAGCGGTAAACGATAGCGGTAAACGATAGCGTAAACGGAAATTTTGCGTTTACCCGTCCGCGTTCGTCGCCTGCTTTTATCGTTTACCTTGCGTTTACCTTTTTAGCCCGTTGCGTTTACCGTCGTTTTTATATATCGTCGTCCTCGTCGGGCTGCTCCACGCGCCTAAATCCGCGCTGTGTTCCGTACAGCTTCGCTGCGTGCTTGGTAGAGCTAACGCGCTCCCATTCGGGCCGGTCGCCTATCATCTTACTAACACGTCGGCATAAGTACTTATAGTCCTTATCCGCCATATCCTTACCCAGCTGCTCACAAATAAACTCAGCCGCGCAAACCTTGTCGCGCTTAACGGTTCCCTCTGCTTGCAGCGGGTCGGGGTCTCGCAGGTAACTACGGCGCGCTTGTATATCCATCGTGTCCCAGTTCACGGGCAGCAGGGTGCTAAGGTACTTATCCAGCATCGCCACTATAGGGTCGTCGTTGTCGTCGTTAAAATCCTGCTGGCGTTGCTTCGCTTGCGCCTCCAGTTCTTCGCTGAGGTATAGCGGTTCGCCCTGCTTGTAGTAGTGGACGGCCTCCGCCCAGAGCTGGTCGCGGTCGCGTCGTATCGCCTCACTCCAGTCTTTATACTTACGTAGCTCGGCCACTACCGGGATAACCCAAAAGCGGCGGTTTCCCGTGTCTCCCTTTAGAAATAGTGCTTCGTTTGTGGTTCCACAAAAAACACACTGCCGCGGATGCTCCAGCACTCGACGCGCATAGGCCGCGCGGTAAATATCTACCTGCTTAGACAAATGCGCCTTAACCTGCTCCACGTCGCTGCGCTTGATGCTGGAAAGCTCGCCCAGTTCCACTACCCACGCACGGCGTAGCTGCTCCATACCCTCTTTACCCTCCAGCGTTGTAATACTGTCGTTAAACCATTTGCCGCCCATAACGCGCAGCAGGGTAGATTTGCCGATACCCTCGGCACCGCTCATAATAAGGCAGTAGTCGTATTTGCAGCCGGGGTTAAATACTCGCGCCACCGCAGCTACAAAGTGCTTGCGGCTCATAGCTCTATTTAGCTCGCTGTCCTCTGCGCCCATATAGTCTATAATTATCCTATCCAGTCGCGGCACTCCGTCCCACGTTAGCCCGTTGAGGTAGTCGCGGATAGGGTGATAACTGTGGCGGGTTAATACAGCTGTTAGCGCGTCCGCTATCTTCTCCTTACCCGTTATATCGTAGTGCTTTTCCAGCCATACGCGCAGGTTAGCGTCGTCGGTGTCCGTCCACTGGTTAGCGTTCTTATTCCACGGCAGGCCGTCTTTTGCTGAGTCCATACCCGTAAATAGGTCGTGGACTATATGGCCAGCCAGCGCGGGGTCGTTCTCCAGTATAAGTATAATGTTAGCTATGTTGCACAGCAGCTTACCGGATTTGGTGTACTCTAATTCTGCTTTCCATTCGTCGTTATAATCTTCGGGTAGTTCTGCGTCGTCTAAGCCGTCGAAATCGTCGGCAGCTGCCTGCGCGCGTTCGCGGGCCATCAGCAGTTTAACGGCTTTGTCTTTTGCCGCAAATTCCTGCATAGCCGCGTAGCTCGGTTTTCTCGTCACGTCTAAAGCTCTGCTGCCCTCGTCCTGCGCGCCGAATAGATGCACGCGGCAAAGGTCGAAGGCATTGCACAGCTGCTTACTGGCGGGGTCGGTTTCGTGGTGGCTATAAGCAAATTTGCCCTCGTAGCATACCAAACCGCCCGCCACACTTCCCAGCTTATAAGTGTAGCGGCCATCGTGTCCGGTTTTCTCGTATTTGTCGCTTAGGAAAGTATCTATAGCGTCCTCTATGCTGTAGGCGCGGCAAAATGCGCCTATAACTCCCGGCTTTTCGGTCGGGTCTCCCTGCTTCTTAATTTCGTGCGCTATAACGTCGCCCTCTCTGCTGGATAGCGGCCACGCGCTAACGTCCTTATAATCGACGTACTGCGATAGTATAGCGTCCACGTCGCAGGCTGGCCCGTCTTGGTAGTCGAAAACAAAGTCAGCATCTTTACTGGTACTTGGCCAGTAAAATAAACGGGGCAGTTCGTAGGTGGTATCGTCGAAAAGGTCTATACCTATCTCGGCCGCTATCTTTCTGCAAAGTGGCTCATACTCGGCCGGCGATACCTGCCTGCTGAGGGGGAAAACCAACCTATAGCGCGGTGTCTTACTGCTATGCTTATGCGTGCTGTATATCATCGCTGCGAAGCCGAAAGCCATAGTAAAGTCGTCCCACACATTTACGGTACCGTAGTCTATATCCAAAGTGGCGACGGTACGATACATTACGTTAGCGTTCTTACGTATGCCGCCGCTCAGATACCCGCCCACAAAGCCGCCCACGTCTTTTACGTTACTTTGTTCCTCCTTGCTCATACGGGCGTATTCGGCCGCCGTTTCCCCGGTACGCTTGGTCTCGCTGCATCGTTGCAGCAGCTCAGACCAAAGCCAGTGCCGGTTGCGCCATTTCTTAGCTATGCGGCTGTGCGCGGTCGCTAAGTCTATGGAAAAATCATTATTTAGCCTTATATCCATTTAGCAAGTTATTAAAATACTCTGCATCGTTGCAGAAAATTAGTACGTCCCTTATTCCTTTGCACGCTTTACTAACGTGCATTTCAAAGGGTCTTTGTTCTTCGTCTAACCGGGCGTATAGCTCCGTTAGATTAACTGCGGGCAGTTCCGCTGCCACGCGGTTACTAAAATCGTGGGTAGTCATAAATTATTCCTCCGCGATATAGTCCACGCAGGCCGCCTGCGTGTCGTCCACTGAATTATCGGTTAGGCTGCACTCGCTGCCTATATAGGTATGTACGCACAGCGCGCAGTTACCACTGCATCTAATTTCGTCCGCTTCCATACGCTTTAAGGTTGTAAATGCCCGCCTTTCGGCGGGCTAAGATTAAAGAATAACTATTAACTACTAACTTAAAAATGCTGAAACTGGCCTAACTCTGCTCTTGCTCGAAGCCTTAGTGAGGTTGTACGCGAAGCCGTCGTTGAGGTTCAAACTCCACGCGTTGGTCGCGCTGTACTCGGTAGAACTCCAGTACCAATCTTTAGCAAGCGGCTGGCCTCCTACGAATTTTAGGGCCTCGTTAATAGCGTACTGGTTAAGGCAGATTATATACAGCTCGCCCAGCGACGGGATATACTCGCCGTCTTTTAACTTAATCTGCGGGTTAAGTCCGATTTTACGCAGGTGCTGCGTGTTGGTCTCTCCGTCGTAGTCCTGCACGGCTTCTTCGTAGTCCTCGATATAATACTGGCTGTCTCCGGTCTTGTCGTCGCTGTCGGTAAGCGTTACGTCGTCGCCTCCTGCTATATCAGTAAGGGCCACTGCTACGCTGCGGTCTCCTTGTACGATGCCGATATACTCGGTACTCTGTGGGGCCTCTGTTAGCTTGCCCTCAAACAAAACCGCTGCGCCGTCGCTACCTATAAGGTAGATACCATCGCCCAGTCTGTTACTGGCTGGTGCCTCTTTGCTGTCGTTTACAAAGTTCCAGCATCTTTTTGCCTTATCTACGTCGTAGCCATTTTTGGCCAGCAGGTACATACGCGCGCGGGCAGCGTCGCTAAGTTTATTTGTTTCCATAGTCGTAACCGTTTAATTTGTTCATATTCTTTTTAACCTTGTCGTAGCAGGTATCTGCTGCGTAGCTGTTAGCTATCTCTCCGTGGTCGCTCAGTATTTCGTCCTCTGCGTTCTTTCCGTAGCTATGCAGGAAACACAAAAACTTTGTGCCGTTGGATAACTCGACGATATAGGGTATATCGTTCTCTGTCCCAAACTCTCCCTTTTCAAAACTACTAACGCCTACGGTGTAGTTTGGGTTAAACTCGATAACGCCGTTACTGGCAGTCCATCGCTTTTCGCCGTATCTGCGGATAGCGGCGTACTTAAATTTCAAAAATCTTTTGCTCATAATTACTTTGTTAGTCTTTAATGTAATACGGGGTAGTGTAGCCTGCGCCCTTTAGCGGTAGGTCTCGGCACCAGCTTATCGGCTGGCTAAATATCGCCTCTACGTCGTTAAGTGTCTGCGTTTCGTTCGCTTCTACTATTATTTCGTCGTGAACGTGGAAAACGATAGGTAGCCCGCTTTGCTCTGCCCGGATAATAACCATACCCAGTATATCGCGGGCCGTTGCTTGTACTACGTTCTCCGTCAGCTTACCGCCGTAGGTTCTAACCTTTTCCCACTTTTTGGTCGTTTGGTTCAGTCCCTCATACTCGATAATCTCGTGGTCGCCTCTCCAGCCGTCGCCGGTCTCGATGCCGATAGTAGCACGCGGGTAGCAGATAGTCCGGCCGGACGGTAGGGTAATAAGCAGCATACCCCATTTGTAGGAAACTACTATACCGCGGTGTATTGTGATGCTGTCGCCGGTCTTAATGGCCTTAACTGCTGCGGTCTCTATCGTACTCCAAAATTTGACGATATGCGGGTTAGCGTCGCGCCACTTCTTAACTATCTCCTTTTCCTCGCTTTCGCTCAGTCCCATACGGCTACCGCCCATATTCTCCAGCGCGTTAACGCCTCCACCGTAGCCCAGTGCTAACACGGCGATTTTGCCCTTTGGTCGTAGTTCGCTGTTTTCTCCGTGCTTTTCGACGGTACAGTGAAACATTTTACCGGCGGTAGAGCAATATATATCGCCACCTGCGCGGAATACGTCCAGTACCCAGTTTTCGCCTGCCAACCACGCGATAACGCGGGCCTCTATAGCGGAAAAGTCGCAGACGTGGAAAGTATGGCCGGGCTTCGCGATAAACGCGGTACGTATAAGCTCGCTAAGCACGTGCGTAGGGTTTTCGTAGTTAAGTTCAAAGTCCTCTAAGTCTCCGGCCTTAACCAACTGGCGCGCGTAGTCTAAATCCGCTAAATGGTTCTGCGGTAGGTTCTGCACCTGCACCAGTCTGCCTGCCCAGCGTCCCGTTCGGTTAGCCCCACAGAATTGTAAAAGCCCGTGTATTCGGCCATCGTTACAGACGCATTTAAGCATCGCGCTATATTTCTTATTAGAGGTTTTGCCCATTTCCTTGCGTATCGCTAAAACGCGCTGCGCTTTTGGCCAGTACTTTAGCGACGCTTCCAAATCGCCTAAATCCTTTTTGTTGAGGCTTCCGATAGTTTGGCCGGTGGCCTTGGCTATATACTCCTTAATCTGTGCGGGACTGTTTGGGTTTTCCATACCAGTAAGCCGCTGCGCTTCCGCAAAAAGGTGCGCTTTGTATTCGTCATCGAAGCGGGCCGCGTTCTCGGCCAGCTGTCGGTCTAACAATACGCCGCGGTCGTTAATACGTTGGTCGTAGTTATAAAGCAGTTCGTCAAAGTCGGCAGGCTCCAGCCTACGTACTTTTTTTAATATCTGCTGCTCTGTATCTACGTCTCTAATACAGTACTGCTTAAATACCTCCCACTTATCCGGCGCGTCTGCTGGCAGGTGCCGTTTTCCTCGGTTCGGAACTGAGAAATAACGTATAAGGGCCGCGCCCTCTTTCATCTTGCCCTCTGTCAGTCTCAGCACTTCGCCACACTGCCCCAGCGATAACGGTAAGCCCATACGGGCCGCGCGTACCATCGTGCATTTCCATTGCGCAGGCTCCATAAGTGGCCAGCCGAAATAATGGCTAATGCAAATGCGCTCAAATGCGGCATTAAATGCGGTCTTAACCACGGCAGGGTCGCGTAACGCGTCGATAATCTCGGCCGGTAGTTCTTCGCCCATCGCGAAATCGCAGCAGACTGCTGGCGCGTTGTCGATGCTGTAGGCAAATAGCAGTATCGTAAAGTCCGGGGCCTCGACGTAGCGATATACGCCGCAGCTCGGCAGGTCGTTGCTGCTATATGTCTCTATGTCTATACCCAACTCTTTCACGCTTACCCCTCCCTCAATTCGTTAAACCTTAGTTTCATATTAGTAACCAGCTGCACGCGTTCTACGTCGGCGTTCCCGGTAATACGGTTGCAGACAAACTGCACCGCGCCGCTAAGCAGCATAACGTCTATGCTCCGGTCGGGGTCGAAATCTTCGCCGCCTCCAGTTTCGGCGGTGTGTAACCACGTTGCCGCCGTTATCAGTATGTCGGCCAGTTCGTCGCTGGCGGTGTTGTGTATCTTAGCCTCATACAGCGCGGTAAATTCCGCGTCCGGTAGTTTATTAGCCTCAGCACTTAAAACGCGAATATCGGCCACTTCTGCGCCCTTATCGACGGCCTGCCAGTATTCCTGCTGCTCTGTACGTAAAGCAGCGATACAGCCAAACGTACTAACGTCCTGCCCGCGCTTTACTGCGGTCGTGTGGCTTCTCTCTGCTATGCTGTGAATAAGTTTATACATATCGTAGAAATTAAATGCCCAGCGCGGGCGCAATCCCACGCCGGGCAAATGGTTATAAATTTAATTCTTGTCCGATTTTTCCGATAGCCAGCAGGCCCAAAGAAATAATAATCATATTAGGGTCTCCGTCCGGCTCCAGCATTTTTATATCAATCTCCACGCTATCGGTAGCGTCCAAAGCTGCGTTAATTTGCGTCGCGGCTTTTGCATCTAAGGACGTAGCGGTAAGTTTGATTAACGCCTGCTGTTCTTCTGTAAGCGGTATTACTAACTGCTTTATATTTACAAATCGTCGTCGTCCTCGTTGTCGATGTCCTCAAAGTCACTCTCAGCAGACGCGCGGCCGCCCAGTCTGTCGTCGTCCTTAAACTTCATAATGTTGTTAAGGCCGCAGGCTACACCACGATTACCGCTAACGTCGTAGCCGTAAAATGTTACCGACACGTAGGCCCAAACGCCGCTATAAATCTCGTCCTCGTCGGTAATAGGGTTCTTGTGCTTGTCACATACACCCGGACGCGTATTACTCTTAGCGTTGATAAAGTAGCAGTCTGCATAAACGTCGTCGTCCTCCTTGTCTGTGTCGCCATCGCGCAGCGGCAAATCCAGCTTTTTAGGCTCTTTGCCTCCCCACTTAGATACGGTGGCCTGCTTCTTAGCGGCCTCGATAGCCTGCTTAATAGCGTTTATGGTCGCCTTTTCCGATTTAGGGATAAGTACGTTAGTCATATACTTTCCGGTGCTTGCGTCTTCGCCCGATGTGTACTTGTTAAATACGTGTGTGTAGCTCAATCGGCACGGGCCGATAATTACCTTAGTGTCCTTTACTTTTGGCTCTATCATAACTCTTACGTGTTAATGGTTTTACTTGTTGTTATCGTTCTCGTCGTCGCCCTCGGTAATCTCTACCTCGTCGGCTTGTGTCTTACCGGTTAGCTCCATAATGGCTTTAATTGTCTGCGCATTTTTGAAAATCATCCGGAAAGGTGTTGCGCTTTCCTGCACCAGCATACGCGCTGAGGCTTCGGTAATGTCGGAAACCTTACCGTATAAGGTCGCTAAAATTTCGTCCGCTACTTTCTCGCCGTCCTTTGCAGGTACTTGGGCGATAACCATAAGGCAGCCGCCTGCCTCCTTAACTGCGTCGCTAAGCGCGTTTGCGCTATCTACGACTTTCTTTGCTTTGTCAGTCATATAATTTTTATCTTGTATCGTCTCCCGGAATACGCCGGGCCGTTTTATTCTTTTGTTCTAAATCCGTGTATCGCGATACCCAGCAGCAGGGCTAAGTATAGGGCGTAAAACGGATGCTGCATAACGAAATCAAATAAAGGCTGCATAGTTGTTACTCGATGCCGCTAAAGTCGTCGGCTATTGGATTTATAGCGGGGCGTTTGTCGCTTGCTGGTGCCAGCGTTGGTTTGCCCTGCGGTTTAACGATATAGTCGCCGCAGATAGCGGCAAACTGTTTCTTACCGGCCAGCTTTTCCAGCTCGGTAATGGTGCGTAGTTCCTGCGGCTTGTATATGTCCGCTGTAGTATAGCCCGCGTTACTTAAAGCTGAGGCCGCGCCGCTTATGTCGGTAATCTTTCGGACGCTGCGGCCCTCTACGATTTTCCAGCCCGGTATCTCTACGCCGCTTAACGCTTGCTGTAGCGCGTACTCCTCGACACCTGCCAGCCACGTTTTAACGGTCGCCAGTCTTGGCAGCACGTCGTTAGCCAGTTCTTCCGGGGTAAGTATCTTATCCGCGTAATCTTTGGCCATCGTAGTACATTGGTTAGCCAGCGCGCGGCAGCTGCTCTTTACTTTGCAGAATTGACACCAGCCGCCGGGGTTCTGCGGGCCGTCTCCCTTATAGGCTTTTTCGGCTGCGGGGATAAGTACGGTTTCCGTCCAGTTGGTAAGCTCCTTAATAGATAGCTCCCACTCGCTGAGGTTGTCGATACGTGGCTGGACTATCGTCATACGCACGCGGTCTATATGGTACTCGAAGCTAAAGCGGGCAAACGCACCTAACGCGTATATCATCATCTGCGGGTTATTCTCCGCGCTTACTCGTACACCTTTGCCGTACTTAAAGTCGATAACCTCCATACAGCCGTCGGCGATAATAATAGCGTCGGCAGTTCCGAAAGCCTCCGGTACGTAGTCGCTAAAATCTAATCTTGTTTCTACCAGTAGCTGCGCGTCCGGTGTTCTCTCCAGCGCGGCGTTTAACTTCTCCAGTACGATAACCTTATAGGTGTCCGTATATTCGTCCATTTCGCCGCTGTGGTACTGCGCGTCTAACTCTGCTATCTCGGTCTGCTCCCCATCGGTCGGCTGGCCTAAATGCTCTTTTAGTTTCTTGGCGCAGTATGCGTGCGCTAAACTACCCTCGGCTGCATAGCTGCTTCCGCTGTCCTCTACTGTAGCCTCCAGTCTCGGTGCTGCTGCGCAGTTTATCCAGCGGTGCGCGGCAGACGGGCTTAATAATGCGTGTGCGCTCATAGGCTAAAAGGGGCGGGTTTCGGTTAGTTCATCGCCTTTAATCTCTACAGCATCGCACGCGGCGATAAACTTAGCGCGGCTTTCGCTGTCGGGTAATGCGCTTGGCTTCTCGGCACCGCAAATGGCTGCTGTATTCTTAAACCACGCCGTTAAGCGTTTGTGCCACGTCTTATAACCCTCGCTGTCCGGCTTCTCCTTGTAGTTCTCGCCCTCGATGCGCTTACGGGTTCTATCCATCGCCGCGCGTATATCTACCTCGGTGTATTCCTTTGGTTTCTCCGGCATTGGTTCGGGCTTAGCCTCTCCGGATGCTGGCGCGGTTTCCTCTGCGGCGGGTGCTGCTTCGGCTGTTGGCTGCTGTGCGGCGGGTTGGTTTACTTGCTTTGGCTTGGCCTCAGCCTTTGGTTTTCTCTGCGGCTGCTGCGCTGCTGGCGCGGCCGTCTGCGCGGTTGTAACCAGTCCGGAAAGCATCGACAAAAGCGCGCTATCCATACCGATATTAACCTGCACGTTAATTTGAATTGGTTGCATAACTTTACTGTGTTATAATTCGTTGATAAACTTTGTAAGTTCCTTAATCTTATCCTGCTGCTCCCAGTGCGTAAATAATCGGGCAGCTGTGAAGCCGGCCACCAGTGTGATAACCTTAGAGGAAACCAGCACGTAAACCCAGCTTAACGCCGGCAGCTCGTCGTCGGGTACAGCGAAAAAGCCGATAGTCGTAATAAGCCCCAGCACGAAAAGCACGTAGTAGCGATAATTTGAAAAAATCTTTTTCATACTCTTACGATTAAATTGTTTATAAATAGGTGGCTTCCCAGCATTTAACTATCTGCCTCCCCGTTGTAAATTTTGCGCGTCCGGCTTTTCTTACGTTGAAACGTATGCAGCCGTCCTGCTCCCAGCGTTTTACCGTGTGACGCTCCACGCCTAAAAGCTCTGCCGCCTCGCGCTGGCTGTAGCGTCTATCCGGTTCGCATACTGGCTTAACTGGCACCATAGCGCGTAACCGATAACTGTAGCCCATCGCTTTTGCAGGCAAAGCGGCAGTTTTCCATCTTCTGCATAGCGTAGGCCGTGTTTTTTTGGCTATCCATATCGTAGCCATCCGCGCATTGCGTAGTAATGGTGTCCCCATTTCGCATAGCCCTAAGACGTTCGCGGGTAATCTTTTCGACGGGTTTTACCGCCATTTCACTAACTTTCTGCGTCATTTCCTCTAACTTTTGTTAAAAACTTCGTTCGTTCGTTGGTACATTAAGAAAAACCGCCTATCTTTGCCATTGGAAAGTATGCGATAGCCGGCTAAAAAGTCGGCGGCCTTTCTTATGCCCTTTCGGTTCGTTCGTTTGTTCGTTGGTGCAAAGATAGAGGTATTTCGGTAACTTCCAAAATTTTTAGGCAAAAAAGTACCCGTAAAGCTCTAAATTTAACGATTATTTAGAGAAATACGGGTATTTGGACGTATAATTTAGTTTGAAAGCGTATGAAAGACTATGTAGGTAAAGCCGCAGACGTGCGTAATCGCATTAACCTGCTGCTAAAAGAAAAGGGATTATCCCAAAATTCGGTAGCTGGTGGCGACACGCCAACCCAAAAACGGCTAAATAGCCAGTTAAGCCACGGCAGTAATATATCGCTCGATACAGTCCTGCGGGTACTGGATGCCTGCCCGGACGTATCGGCAGACTGGCTGCTGCGCGGTGTTGGCGAAATGTACCGCGCCACGTCTCCGGCTGTTAGCGCGTCGGTTACTGGTGCTAATAGTGTAACCGGCAAAAACGCTACAGTAATCGGCCAGCAAACCGCGGTGCTGTCCGAAACATTCGTGCGCGATATGCTGGCCGAAAAGGATAAGCAGATACAAACCCTATTACAGTTAATGGCAAAATGAAAAAGTTATTATTTGTGATGCTGGCCGCTTTCGTTTGCGTTTCCTGCTCTAAAGACGAAAGCGATTTAGTCCCTAACGATGGGCAGTATATCGCACGCTCCGGCGATATGGTTGTATGTATGCAGCTTAAAGGTGGCCGCTGCTCTTACTTTGCACCCTACATAAAGGGCCGTATTTTCCATAGCTGGACTAACGTAACTACGTCCGGCAGCTACCCTGCGTACACATATAGTATAAAAGATTTTACCGTGCAAGCGCGTTATAGTAGCCTCGATGCTTTTACGGCTACGCTCTCCGGTGTTCTCCATACTGAGGAAAGCGACGCGCTAAATACTGGCCAGTCTCTATATATCGGTGTGCCTGCCAGTATGCAGTTTAACTTAGATAATTCCGTACTGGACGCTAACGGCGACGGGGTGCTGGATAGCCAGCAGTAAACTGCAAATTTTCAGCAAACAAGTTTTAAGCAGTTGTAAATAGCTGTGTTTTAGGCTGTTATAAAATTCCTATTTATATTAGAAGAAAAATGGAATCAGCGTATCTAAACTGAAGGCATATTACACTACCAACGGAGAGACCTCGCGTATTGTGTATAAACTTGAATATTGCGAATAACATCTATGTATAATTAAAGCCCCCGACGTTGCAAATCGGGGGCTTTAAACTTATTTTAGACGAAACACATATTCTCCGCCGACTACATCGACTTCATATTCCGGAAAAACTCGATTAATCATGTTGACAAATTCACTGAACTGAAGATCATTAGTTTCACCGCCATTACGCCATTGGTTCGAAAGATAGTACGTTTCACCATTTATCACGAAAGGCGTATCGAAAGCACGACTTGAATCACTAGGTAATGATGTCCAAAAAACGCCTCGCAGTTTGAATTCTGAACTGATTAAGGCCAGCCTATATGCAGCTGATAAGGAAGTGAGATATGGTCTCAATCTGCCAAGCAAACCTTCGGTATAAAGATAAAAGAACACGTCATGCACGAAATGCTTAAGATATTTGTCCGAGCAAATCTGTTTTTTTGAAGTCATTGTCATTAATTTATTTTATGTTTATCATAAGACCATCATAGCCTAAACATCGCTAATTTATAAATTATTCCCCAGCATCACAATGTTTTCAACAGATAACCTACATATTTCCCAAACAGAATTCCGATACTTTTTATCACATCAGGGATAACACCCATTTGCCCCTTACATAAGAAGCAAAAAGCACTTGCAAGAACCACCTCTGGACTTCTGTATTTTTGCATATCCCACAGTTTCGATGATATGTATACCATGGCAAAACGAAGCGATTTACCTTAATTTCTGCAACTTTTACAAATCATTCATTTTTTTAGGATAATCACGTAAGAATCTCAAGCCTTTGGAGTATATAATTATGGAATTGAAAATCTGACCACAATATAGACCATGAAGAATCGCTTAGCTGAAGATTTCCAGTCAGTAGGAATCTCATGGCTCTGTAACAATGACGGTTCAACCCCAAAAACACATTACCACCACTGCCACATTATAGCAGTACGCATCAATACCTTTGTACCAGTAAAATCATAGACCTATGGCCAAGAGCATAATTCAGCAGATAAAATTTTGCGCCAACAAACTGAAGAAC
>OGRU01000308.1_pt1 | contig 48647 bp, 56 predicted proteins | sample 1553541 | NCBI WGS metagenome assembly OGRU01 (sample SAMEA2580068, study PRJEB22360) | human gut metagenome | biome: human gut; feature: human-associated habitat; material: faeces | place: Denmark | collected 2008/2010
TAAAGACAAAAGACGTTATTCCAAAAGGAAAGATTTTTGATATTCTTGATGAAATCAAACCGGTCGTAGTAAAAGCACCAGTTAAGATTGGTGATGTCATTGTTCCGAACGTAGCAGGAACAGGTGTTGATGTAATTGCAACAAAGAATATCCAGGCGGTATAAAGTACTGGATTAAGACAGACGAAAAATGAAATAGCCCCACCATATCAGATGTAAAGATAATCGCAGCGTAGAAAATGCCTGATCGCATTTTTACTTGCTCCGACATTACATCTGGTATGGTGGGGCTTTTTTATGCTATGAATTTTCTAATTTTGTAAGTTGAATTAAAGATACAAGATTAATTAATGATTCACCAGGGACAGTGCCCTGTTTGCGATATGGGAAAAGTTTGTTATTCTGGGTAATAATTGTTCTGTTTTCATTAGGACCTTCCTGAATATCAACATCAATACCAAAATAAATGGCACTCATGACGGCATTGACACCTTTTTCATGAATGAGTTCTTCCCATCTTGAAATCAAGTTGTTCATAGTTAAATATAAACCACATTTTTTGTAATTGTTATCTTGCAAAAGTTGGTATGTAAAGACAAAAAAATTTCGTATATGATAAAAACAACAACAGGTAAAATGCATGGAGGATAGATGATGAAAAAAATAATGGACAATAAAAAAACACTGGTACAAGATATGCTGGAAGGATATGTAAAAGCATTTCCAAGAAGAGTTCGGTTATTAGGAAATCATATTTTGTTACGAGCAAAAGAGAAAGATTTGTCAAAAACGGCCGTAATAATTGGAAATGGAAGTGGGCATGAGCCGGCAATGATTGATTTAGTGGGGGAGGGACTTTTTGATGCCAATGTATGTGGAAAAATTTTTGCGGCACCCTCACCAATGGAAATGATGGATGCACTAAAGGAGCTTTCAAAGAATGGTCATAAAGAAATTCTTATATTAGTTTCCTCTCATGCAGGAGATATTTTGAATGCAAAGATGACATTAATGTTGGCAAAAGCAGAAGGAATCAAAGCGGATATGGTTGTCTTGTGGGACGATATTTCCAGTGCACCAAAAGGTATGGAACAAGAACGAAGAGGTACAGCAGGATTATTTTTTGCATATAAAGTTGTCTGTTCAGCAGCAGAAGATGGAATGAAAATGCATGATCTAATTGTATTGGCTGAAAAAACAAGAGATAACACAAGGACATTGAGTGTTGCTATTAAAAGTGGTACACATCCGGAGACTGGACTTCCTACATTTGAGTTACCAGAAGATGAAATTGAAGTAGGGATGGGAGTACATGGAGAAGCAGGAACAGGAAGAATGAAACTTCCAACTGCAAAAGATCTGACAGAGTATATGATGGAACAAATTCTTGCAGATAAACCTTTTATATCAGGTGATAAAGTCGGTGTTCTCGTTAATAATGCCGGGTCTATGACTAGAATGGAATTAATGATTATATATAGACATGTAGTCCGTATTATGGAAGAAAAAGGTATTGAAATTGTAAGAAACTGGGTTGGGACATATGTTACAACACAGGAAATGGCCGGATTTTCGATTGCAGTCTGCAAAATGGATGACGAGATTTTAAAATATTATGATTATAAAGTGGACAGTCCGCTGTTCTAGAAAGGAATGCATATGAAAGTAAAAGTAGGATTTCTCGCTTGTCATAGTGAAAATTATTTTGCTATGGAAAATAATGTGATAGAACATTGCCTGCAAGGTGTAATGGAACTTGCCAATACTATGGATGTGGAAATTGTTTCTTATCCACCTATAATGGATGCAGGGGGAGCAAAAAAAGCGAAAGAGTTTTTTGAAAAAGAAGAAATTTCTTATCTACTTCTTTTAAATGCTGCATTTTCTACAGGCGATATTATGATGGAGTTTGAAAACTGGAAAACGCCGCTGGGAGTATGGGCGGTTCCTGATGGAAAAGATGAGGGAGATATTGAGTTAAATGCAACTGTTTGCGGTAATATGTACATTAGCATTGCGCAAAGAACATTTCAGACACCCAAAAAAGTGAAGTGGTTTTATGGGTATCCAGAGCAGGAACAATTAAAAAAACGACTTACTGTTACCTTTCAGGCATTACGAGGTTTGCAGGTGATTCGTCATGGAACTATTGGTGTTCTGGGAGAAATTGCACCTACATTTTTTAATTTGGCTAATAATGAACAATATGCTTCTTCATTGGGATTATCGTTTATACATTTGACAATGGAAGATTTTATGAGAGAGGCAAAAAAGGTAAAGAAAGAAGAAATTCTTAATATGAAAGAAGAAATTCTGGCATCAGCGCAGGATTGTACAAAACTTCCCCAAAAATCATTGGAAGCAGGAGCAAAAGTTCTGGTCACTATGATAAAACTGACAGAACAATATAATGTTTCTGCCTGGGCTGCCAGTTGCTGGCCGGATTTTCAAGATTATTTTTCTATTGTTCCTTGTGTTCCATTTACGTTGTTGGCAAAAATTAAAGGAGTACCTGTTGCATGTGAAGGTGATATTGGTGGTGCAATTTCCTTATTAATCGCAGGAGCAATTGCAGAAAAAAATCCGACATTGATGGATCTCGCAGGGTTAAATTTTGAAAAGAATCAAATGCTTTTGTGGCATTGTGGTATTGGATCTGTTGATTTGCAACCAGAGACAGGAGTATCTATTATTCCACATCCTATGCTTGATCGAAGAAATCCAGAAAGAGAATATATGGGATTGACTTATGATTATGCCTTTCGGGAGACACCAGTGACAATTCTTAGATACAGTAACAATGAGAAAATATTTGCGGTAGAAGGAAAAGTATATGCTAATCAGAAAGGATATACCGGAACACGTGGGTATATTACAGATTTTTTTAGTAGAAAACATCCCGTTTTTTTGGAAGATATCATAGAAACCCTTATGAGTCAGGGTGTAGAGCATCATTTAATTGTTGTCCCGGGTAATATTGAAGAAGCCCTGCATGAATGTGCGGTTCTAAGTGGAATTGCATGGATGAATATGGAAACATATTCTAATGGGTTATGAAGGGAGCGTATTATGGATAAAAAATTAGAAAAAATAAAAAGTATGGTTAATGAAAAAGGGATTTTTCATATTTTTGCTATTGACCATCGAGATGTTTTTGTTAAGTGTTTGGAAGACAATGTGGGACATGATGTGACACCTGAAGAAATTACGGAGGAGAAAAATCGACTGATGGAAGCGGTGTCTGAGGTGACTGGAGGATATCTGATTGATCCTGTATATTTTGTAAAAGAGGGACATCTAGATGCCAGATTATCGGGACATCCGTTTATGATGGGAGTAGAAAATAGTAATTATGATATTTCCTGTGTGGACGATAACTATCTTTATTCAGATATTTCGGTGCATCAAATTTGGAAAATGGGCGGTTCTATGGTTAAACTTTTTGTATATTATCATCCGCATATGGAATTTCGGCATAAAATTCTTGAAATTATCCATCAGCTAGAAGCAGAGTGTAAAAAATATGATATGCCATTTTTGTTGGAACCAATTATATATAGTGAACACCCACTTGATCCGGAAATTCGTCTATCTTTAATGAAAGAAATGTTAGAGCAGTTGAAGAAAGTACAAGTTGATATCTATAAATTAGAGTTTCCTGGTGATGTTGTAGTATATGATGATGAAAAGAATATAGAAATATGCAGGGAAATTGGAAAGTTGATTCAAACGCCCTGGATTGTTTTAAGTTCTGGTGTCAGTGTGGAAGTTTTTACAAAACAACTTGCATTGTCTGGAAAATCCGGTGCCTGTGGGTATGCTGTCGGTAGAAGTGTATGGGGTAAATATCCGGGGACAGACAATAAAAAAATGAAAGAAATGGCACATATATTATCAGAATTTGTGGCATGTGCCAATAAATATTGTAAACCATGGAATGAAAAATGACAGGGAGGTTACGATGAAAATAGGATTACACTTATCAATGCTGTGTAAAAATTGGACCGATGATACTTCTGTTTACCTGGAAGAATTAAAGAAAGAAGGATTCCAAGGGGTAGAAATCTCTTTATATGGTACGACACCAGATCGTTTAACTAAAGTATTTTCAAAGGCAAATTCACTGGGGTTGAATATATTTTGTGGAACAGGAGTAGATGGAGAACATGACCCTTCCAGTGAAGAGCCAAATATCAGAAAAAATGCATTGCAGTATTTGAAAAACTGTATTGATATTGCTGCTCAGGGAAATGCCTGTGCAATTAATGGAGTTTTATATGCACCCTGGCAGGCATTTTCAGATATTCCAAAAGAAAAACGATGGGAAAATAGTGCACAGGTATTACGAGAAGCAGCAGAATATGGGGCAGAAAAGGGGATTGATTTGCATGTGGAAGTAATCAATCGATTTGAAAGTGACTTTATGAATACGTTGGAAGAGGGAGCAGCTTTTTTGGAAAAAGTAAATCATGCTCATGTGAAGTTGTTAGTAGATACATTTCATATGAATATCGAAGAAGATAATATGTTTACATCGATAAAAAAATATATTTCCAAGATTGGTTGTATCCATATCTGTGAAAATCATCGAGGTGTTCCAGGAACTGGGCATATTGATTGGAAACAGTTGATAGAAACGTTAGAAGAAGTTGGATATGATGGCTTTCTGGAAATGGAAACTTTTACAGAAAAAGGGACAGAGGTCGCAAGAGGAATGGGTATCTGGAGACAAATTGGAAAAGAAACTCCTTTAGAGGAAGCAAAAAAAGGAATTCATTTTTTGAAAAAGACAATGAAACAGGAGGTATAGATATGAATCGGTATATTATTATGGCAAAGAAACTGGCAGATCGATTTGAAAAAGAAACGCTGTATTTATGCGATCTGGATCGAAAAGCAGGGGATGGGGATCATGGTATCACTATTGCCAGGGGCTTTGAAGAAGCCTATAACCATGTGTCAAAATTACCGGAAGAGACATCTGCTTCTGAAGTATGTAAAGAAATTGGATATGGTATGTTACGCTCTATGGGAGGAGCCTCTGGTCCGATTTTTAGTACCTTTTTTATTCAGGCATCTATTGTATTGAAAGGGAAAGAAGGGTGGGATGTTGCTTCATTTGTGGAGACAGTGCATGCCACAATAGAAGGTATCCGTGATCTTGCCGGTACAAAGAGAAATGAAAAAACGATGTTGGATGCTATGTATGGAAGTGCGGATGCATTGGATGAGGGAAATCCATCAACATTGGAAGAGGCAGTTAAACTTGCTTATGAAGGAGCAAAAAAAGGGGCAAATAGAACAAAAGAAATGGTTGCAACAAAAGGAAGAGCAAAGTTCCTTGGTGAACGTTCAAAAGGATTCATGGATGCCGGAAGCTGTTCTATTTCTTTTATATTTGAAACTATTGCAGAAATTTTTGGAGGAGATCAATGAAGGTAATATTAGATTGCGACAATACAATGGGGGTAAGGAAAAGTGATGTTGATGATGGATTGACATTTGCATATCTATATGCTCATCCAGATGTAGAAGTACAGGGAATTACATGTACATTTGCCAATAATAACGAACATGTGGTTTACTATAATACATTACAGATGATGGAAGATTTAGAAATTACAGATGTTCCGGTGCTGAAAGGAGGAAGAACCCCAGGAGCTTATGATAGTGAGGCTGTAAACTTTCTTGTTGATACTGTAAATAAAAATCCTGGTGAAATTACAGTTATTGCTATCTTGGTATTGCTTGACAATCTCAGGTTTTGCATGTATAATCCCAACATAAGCAATAATTACAACAATATAGGGGATTGGTCAAATGGTATGATAGGGGTCTCCAAAACCTTTGGTGGGAGTTCGATTCTCTCATCCCCTGCTATTATAAGTGTTGAAAGTTCTTGTATTTCAAGGGTTTTCGGCATTTTTTATTTTTGTCATTCATTGCAGGTAACCAAACAGGTAACCAAAAAAGTAATCACCCGAACTGTAATATCATCATCCAGGTGATTACTTTTCAATCCTTTAATGCTTTGCCTCTCTCTGCATTATAGCATCAGAGATTTTTTCCCATCTGATACGCCTCTTCTACATACGGACTTCTTTTCGTCATATCCGGGCTTCCGCAACCGTATCCCAGCACCATTCCCTGATCTTTAAATCCACAATAACGTACCAACGTCTTATAATGAGCTTCCAGAGCTTCGAATGTCCAGTCATCCGCATTCCATGCCACAGTGAGAAGTGCGGATTTCATATGTTTTCCATGGAGACTGCTGTTGTATGCACAAAATCTGTCCACAACGATCTTAAGCTGTGCGGACATTCCATAATAGTACAGCGGTGTCGCAAACACCACCATATCCGCTCCCAGGATTGCCTCCCGGATCTGCTGATTATCATCCTTCTGAACACATGGACCTTCATAACCACATGCAACACATCCGATACATGGATGAATATTCATCTTCGCAAGGTCAAACCGTTCCACTTTATGTCCAGCCTCCAAGGCTCCCTTGGTAAAACTCTCTGCAAGGATACTGGTAGAACCTTTTTTATTGGGACTTCCCTGTAAAATTATAATCTTCATAAATTCCACGTTCCTTTGACTCTTGTTTATTTTGCTGACAGATCAAGACTTCCTATCCAGTTCTGGATTTCTTCTTCCGATACACCGGAAGAAAATCTTTTACCTTCCTGCCAGTCTCCGGTCCCTGCCATTTCTGCAAGATTTTCTCCGCTGTCACCAAGGCCGGAAGATGCAGAAGTACAGAATGGGATCACTGTTTTTCCTGTGAAATCATTTTCTTTTACAAATTCATTTACCGGCCAGGCTGCTTCGCCCCACCAGATCGGGTACCCAAGGAAGACAACATCTGCATTCGGGAAAGATTCCGGTGTAACTTCCTCAAGCTTTACATCCTGAAGATCCGGGTCCTCATGTTCTTTGCAGACACGGCTTTCCGGATCATTATAATCCAGGTCTTCTGTAGTGTATGCCTCTGCCGGCTGCAGCTCAAACAGTTCTCCGCCGGCTGCATCTGCAATTGTTTCAGCTGCTGCTTTCGTATTTCCGGTTGCTGAGTAGTATGCAACCAGAACTTTCGATGATTTTTCTGTGTTTTCGTTATCCTGCAAAGCCTCTTCTGTTACATCTGCTTCTGCTGTATCTGTACGATCTCCATCTGTCTGTTTCTGATCTGTATTCTCACTTTGTGCAGCTGTACCCGATCCACCAGCTGTGTCCTGAGTCTGTGATTCCGCAGTTGCTGCATGATCCTGATTCTGGCTTCCGCACCCGGCGGTCATTGTCAGTGCAAACAAGACTCCAGCCATTACAATTGCTTTTTTCATAAACAATGCCCTCCTGTTTTGCAAAGCAGACATTCCCATTCTGCTCTGCCCAATTCAGTTCTTCTTATTTCCCGGAAAATCTTTTTTACACATTTATTTTAGCTTTCACACAGGATTCTGTCTAATACCTATTTTCACTTGCAAATCATGCCTCCAAAGCATAGTTTATTTTTATCAATGCCTGTTCTTTATTCCATATCCGTCTTTTCCGAAATCAGCGCCTTCATTTCTTCATACTGCTGTTTTCCCACCAGGAGCTTGTTCCCCTGTTTTTCGATCAGTCCCTGTTCAGAAAGCCTCTTTACTGCGCGGTTTATGCTTTTCAGACACATTCCTGTTTTATCTGCCAGGCTTTTCTGTCCTTCTTTTACACAGAGCACTCCTTTTTTCTGATATTGCTCATAGTGATTGACAAGCAGCAGGCACAAGCGATCCGTCCCGTTCATCAAAAGAAAGATACGCTCTTCATTTTTTCCACAACAAATGCATCAATAAGCCAGTCAGGAGCAGTCCGAAAATATGTTTCAAACTGCTCCCTTCTTTCCTGGCTTACTTCTTTTAAAAAGGGACATTTCTGATATAAATACCGTTCTCCCATATTCATTTCTCTGCCAGTATATTATTTTTATTTCAGCTTCTCCAGGATTGATTTCCCGATGGTGCCCTCCGGCATTTTTACCCCGAAGTTCTCTGCAACAGAGGCGCCGATCACAGCAAATGTATCCTGGTCCTCAATAGCTCCCGTCTCTTTCATTTTCTTTGAATATGCAAGAAACGGTACATATTCTCTGGTGTGATCCGTTCCTGTATAGGTGGGATCATTTCCGTGATCTGCAGTCAGGATCAAAAGATCATCCTCCCGCATTTCATTCATAAGATTACCAAGTCCTTTATCAAACTTCTCGATCTCATGTCCATATCCCTCCGGATTTCTTCTGTGTCCCCACAGAGCATCGAAATCCACCAGGTTTACAAAACAAAGTCCATGAAAATCTTCTTTGCAGATCTCCACGGTCTGCTGCATGCCGTGTACAGAGCTGTCCGAGTGATAAGTCTTTGTGATTCCCTCGCCACAGAAAATATCGTTGATCTTTCCAACACCGATCACATCAAAACCTGCATCCTTCAATGCATTGAGCGCTGTTCTTCCTGTGGGCTTCAGTGCATAATCATGGCGGTTGCTGGTTCTTTTAAACTCACCCTTTTTCTTTCCCACATAAGGCCTTGCAATAACTCTGCCAACTCTCCACTCGTCTTTCATGGTCAGTTCTCTGGCAATCTCACAGCAGCGATACAGATTTGCAAGATCAAACGTCTCCTCATTTCCGCAGATCTGCATTACGGAATCCGCAGACGTGTAAACGATCATGGCTCCTGTATTGATCTCTTCCTCACCAAGCTCTTCAATGATTTCCGTACCGCTGGCACTCTTGTTTCCGATCACACGCTTACCGCATCTTTTCTCCAGCTCCTGGATCAGTTCCTTTGGAAATCCTGTCTCCGTAAAAGTAATAAACGGCTTTTTTGTATTGATCCCCATCATTTCCCAGTGTCCGGTCATGGTATCCTTGCCATTGCTGGTTTCCGCGATCCGCATATAACGCCCCATCGGTTTCTCCACGCCTTCCATCCTGCCGCCTTTATGCAGGTTCAGCATTCCCAGCTTCTGAAGATTGGGAATATCCAGAGTTCCCATCTTATCCAGGATATGTCCAAATGTATCCACACCTTTGTCACCAAATTTCTCAGAATCCGGCATTGCCCCGATTCCAAGTGAATCCAGAACGATCACAAATACTCTCTTATAAGTTTCCATAAGCACATTCCTTTCTGTCAGGCCAGATTAGCCGGTCCAAATCCAAGTGGTAAAAGTTCCTTTAAAGCAAAAATATCATATTTATCTTTGCTGACTGCCAGTATGATCTGAAAGGTTTCCGGATCACAGAATTCCATCATAACCTGTCTGCACACCCCACACGGTGCCGCATATTCTGTAAGAACGCCATCCTTGCCACCCACAATGCAGATTGCCTGAAATTCCCTCACGCCCTCACTGACCGCTTTGAAAAAAGCAGTTCTCTCTGCACAGTTCGTTGGGGTATAGGCAGCATTTTCTATATTACACCCGGTATAATAGGTACCATTTTTTGCAAGAAGTGCCGCGCCTACATGAAAATGCGAATATGGCACATACGAATGATCCAGCTGTCTGATCGCCAGATCGATCATTTCTTCAATCTGTTTCTTTTCCATGATTTTCCCACCTTTCCTGAATAAAGTGAATGTTTCCATTTCATTGTGTTATGGCTTCATACTCTGCAGTCCAAAATCAGATAATATTTATCCTCTTTAATATCCTGCCCCTTCTTCTTTCTTCACGATCTTCAAAATTCTGCTGGTTCCGAGACGATCTGCTCCAAGAGCAAGGAATTTCTCCGCATCGTCCATGCTTGAAATACCACCTGCAGCTTTGATCTTCACACCTTCTCCTACGTGTTTTGCAAACAGACGGATATCATCAAAGATTGCACCTCCTGTAGAAAATCCGGTAGAAGTTTTGATATAATCTGCCCCTGCATTTGTCACAAGCTCACACATTTTAATCTTTTCTTCTTCTGTCAGCAGGCAGGTTTCGATGATCACTTTCAGGATTCTATCCCCACATGCCTCTTTCAGAGTACGGATCTCCTGCTCAACATCCTGATATTTTCTGTCCTTGAGCCATCCGATATTGATCACCATATCAATTTCATCCGCCCCGTTTTCGATAGCGTCTTTTGTTTCAAATTCCTTCGTTTTTGTGGTCATATTTCCATTTGGGAAGCCGATCACTGTACAGATTGCCACCTTACCCTGCACATATTCGCTGGCCTGTTTTACATAGCACGGCGGAATACATACAGAAGCAGTCTGGTATTTGATCCCGTCATCACAGATCTGTCGGATCTCCTCCCAGGTTGCACCCTGCAGAAGCAGGGTGTGATCTACATGTTTTAAAATTTCATTTACATTCATCTTTATTCTCCTTTTTTCTGTGACTGGTCCGCACGGATCAGCTCCCGGATTGCCTGTACTGCAACCTGGATCGCCTTATCGGTATCATGTACCACCGGATTATCCAGCCCCAGTTTCTCTCTTTCCTGATTTGCAAGAACCAGGAAACAGGATCCTGCACGCACCTTTAAATGACTTGCCACTACAAAAAGAGCAGCGGACTCCATCTCTGAAGCAAGGCATCCGAGGCGCTTCCATGCCTCCCATTTATTCATCAGTTCATAGCTGACCGGCTTGGTCTCCGGCTCATGCTGACCGTAGAATGCATCTTTGCACTGTACCACACCTGTATGAAATTCACAGCCCTCTTTTTTCGCACCTTCCACAAGTGCATTGATCACTTCCAGATTTGCCACCGCCGGGAATTCGATAGGTGCATACTCTTTACTGGTGCCTTCCATACGGATCGCACCGGTTGCAACAACAATATCTCCGCTCTTTACTTCCGGCTGCATTCCACCGCAAGTTCCGATCCGGACAAAAGTATCTGCTCCGCATCGATAAAGTTCTTCCATTGCAATGGAAGCAGACGGTCCTCCGATTCCGGTGGATGTTACACTTACCTTCACTCCGTCCAGTGTTCCGGTATAGGTTACATATTCCCGGTTATCTGCCACAAAAACCGGATCATCAAAATACTGTGCGATCTTTTTGCAGCGTTTCGGGTCTCCCGGTAAAATAACGTAACGTCCCACTTCTCCTTTTGCTACCTGAATATGATACTGTCTGCTTGCGTCTTCTGAATAATTTTTCATATCTGTCATCCTCTCTTTTTTTGTTTTATATATCCTCTTTTAATTTTTTACCTGGTCTCATTTTATCTTTGTCCTTTATCATAAGGAATTCCTTCCGCTTTCGGTGCCCTTGATTTCTGGGAAATAAAGGCAAGAACAACGAGAGAAATAATGTATGGCAGCATATTATACAAACTGCTTGGAAGTTTTAATGCCACAAGCGGCGCAAATCCGGTATACACGTTTGACAGCGCACGGAAAAATCCAAATAACAATGCTGCCAGTCCGATATTCACCGGTCTCCACTGTCCAAAAATCATAACCGCCAGTGCCAGGAATCCAAAACCTGCCACCCCATTCTCAAATTTCCACTCACTTACACCCGCCGTGATGTAGACCAGACCCCCAAGGCCCCCAAGTGCTCCGGAGATCAGCACTCCTGCATAACGCATTCGGTAAACAGAAATACCTACGGAATCCGCTGCCTGCGGGTGCTCTCCACATGCACACAGCCGAAGACCAAACTTTGTTCTATATAATACAATGTGTGAAGCAATGATTGCCAGTACAATGATCAGCATAAACCAGTTAAACTCAAAATCTCCGATCTTTACCAGAAACACCTGCTTTGCCTGACGATATACAACAGTAGAAGATACATTATCCGGATTTTCCGCTACATTGATCGCTCTTACAATAACAACTGCCGCCGCAGTTCCCATTAAGTTTAATGCAGTTCCCACCAGTGTCTGATCAGCATTAAAGTGGATCGCCGCAAATCCCAGAAGCAGTGAAAATGCCATTCCAACTAAAACACTTGCCAGTACGATCAGAATAAACAAAACGATCCCCGAAGTGGTTGCCGGAAGAAATTTCATTGCCAGGGCACCGCCAAGGGCTCCCATGACCATAATCCCTTCCAGACCGATATTGATCACACCACTGTGCTCCGAAAAACAGCCCCCAAGAGCAACCAGTGCCAGAACCGATGCAAAGATTAATGTATACTGAACTAATAATACCATATTATTTCCGGCCTCCTTTCTTTACCTTTACACTTTTTTCTTCTTTTTTATCCAGGTAACGGTTAAACCAGATCTTGAAGAAAAATACAAACGCACACAGATAAATAATAAATGCTGAGATCAGATCAGAAATCTGTGTACAGTATGTTGTTGTATCCACATAAGTACCACCACTGGTAATATGCTGGATAAAGTAGGAGGCGAAAATTGTTCCGATAGGATCCAATCCACCGAGAAATGCCGCTGCGATTCCATTAAATCCCATGCCCGGCACACTTGTCTGCTGTACCATCCACTGTTCAATTCCGCTTAAGTAGAAAATTCCCGCACCGAAACCGGCAAGACCTCCGGAAATCATCATGGTAACGATAATATTTCTTTTTTCATGCATGCCACAGTATTTTGCGGCCAGTTTGTTGATTCCTGTTGCTTTCAGTTCAAAGCCAAATTTTGTTTTCTGCAGCACAACCCATACAATAATCGCTGCGATCACAGCCATAGGCACACCAATAGTCATATATTTATTATGAAACAGTTCATTTAATCCAGCTGTTGGAAGCATTGCACTTTTGTTGTAGCTGAATAACAGTTTTGTATATGGTGTGGAACCATCCTTTACCTGTGATAATAACATATTTACGCTGTAAAGAGAAATCCAGTTTAGCATAATACAGGAAATTACTTCGTTTACATTCAGATATGCTTTTAATGCACCGGAAATTCCTCCCACTGCAGCCGCAATAAGTACTCCTGCGATCAGGCAAATATGCCACGGCAGGTTAAATCTTAAGGCCATATACAGGCATCCACCTGCTCCGATCACATACTGACCTGCAGCACCAATGTTGAACAGACCTACTTTGTAGGCAAATATTACTGATAACGCACACATCAGAAGTGCTGACGCTTTTATTAAAGTTGTTCCAAAATATTTCGTCGCTGCTGCCGCGTTGGGATAATAGAAAAAGTTTTTCAGAATCGCAGCCATTGCTTTTCCTGCTCCCGAAGGCGAAATGATCAGAAGCACGACAAATCCAACAATAAGACCTATGACAATGCAGATCAGAGATGCCAGTACTGTCTGAAATGCATTATTTCTCAGAAGTTTCTGTTTTTTATCCATTCTCTTTTATCCCCTTTCTCTTTGAGCCTGCCATATATAACCCAAGCTCTTCTACAGATACTTTTTTCGGGTCAAATTCTCCTACGATCTCACCCTCATACATGACCAGAATACGGTCTGAAACATTCATAACTTCATCCAGTTCAAGGCTTACCAGCAATACACCCTTTCCCGCATCTCTTTCAGCAACGATCTGTTTATGGATGTATTCGATGGCTCCCACATCCAGGCCTCTGGTGGGCTGTACGGCGATGAGGAATTTCGGATCTTTATCAATTTCCCTTGCAATGAGCGCTTTCTGCTGGTTACCTCCGGACATGGAGCGCACCTTTGTGACCGGTCCCTGGCCGGAGCGGATATCATACTGTTTGATCAGACGGTTTGCATATTTTCTGATCTCTTTTCTCTTTAAGAAACCAAAACGGTTTGTAAACTGTGGTTCAAAATAACGTTCCAGAACAATGTTATCTTCCAGAGAATAATCCAGGACCAGACCATGCTTATGTCTGTCTTCCGGGATATGGCTCATGCCGGAAGTGATTCTTCTTCGGATGGGCATGTTTGTAATATCCTGTCCATTCATTGTGATCGTTCCTTCCTTTACCGGTTCCAGCCCGGAAAGGCCATATACCAGCTCCGACTGGCCATTTCCGTCAATTCCCGCGATACAGACGATCTCACCTCTTCTGACATCAAAGGATACATGATTCACCGCATTGTTCTTGTGTTGTTTTGATGCAACGGTCATATTCCTTACACTTAATACAACATCTCCTGTTTTCGCCGGTTTTTTATCTACAACAAAATTTACATCTCTTCCAACCATCATTGCAGAAAGCTTTTCCGGTGTTGTATCTTTGATATCTACAGTTCCGATATATTTTCCTTTTCGAAGCACGCTGCAGCGGTCTGCCACTGCCATGATCTCCGCAAGTTTATGGGTAATAAACAAAATACTTTTACCTTCTGCTGCAAGGTTCTTCATGATCACCATAAGTTCATTGATCTCCTGGGGAGTAAGTACCGCTGTAGGCTCATCAAAGATCAGGACCTCATTATCACGATACAGCATTTTCAGGATTTCCGTTCTCTGCTGCATACCAACTGTGATATTTTCGATCTTCGCATCCGGGTCAACAGAAAGACCATATTTTTCAGACAGCTCCACAACCTTTTTTCTTACTTCATCCTTTTTCAGAAAGCCGCCTTTTGTTGTGGTTTCCACACCCAGCATGATATTATCCAGAACAGAAAAACATTCTACCAGCTTAAAATGCTGGTGAACCATACCAATTCCAAGTTCATTGGCATCATTGGGGTCCTGGATATCTACTTTCTTACCATCTTTTCTGATCTCGCCTTCCTCTGGCTGATATAATCCAAACAGAACACTCATCAGCGTGGATTTTCCGGCACCGTTTTCTCCAAGCAGTGCATGGATCTCACCTTTTTTCAACTGAAGTGTGATATTGTCATTGGCTACAATCCCCGGAAAACGTTTTGTTATATTTAACATTTCAATCACATACTCGCTCATTATTTTCCTCCTTTATTTCATCATTCATGTTTTATTATTTAATGCTGCCGTAATCGGTTGCTGTGATCTCTGTTTCCGGAAATGTTGTACTGTCGCTGGACACTTCATATTCTCCGTTATACATTCGCTGTACCAGCTTCTGATAATCTTCTTTCGTAAAAGTACCATCCCACTGCGTGGTCTCTTCCGGAAGCTGTACATAATTTTCAGCCGGATCCGGGGATTCCATTCCAAGGTTTTCGATTTTTCCTACATATTTATCCCATTCATTATCCAGGATCGCATCCAGCACATTATCAATGGTAACCTGCAGACCTTTCATTGCAGAAGTCACAGTCAGGCCTTCTTTGTAATCGTCAATAGTTGCGGACTGGTCGGAGTCAACACCGATAACTTTTCCGCCGGTTTTAACTGCCGCCTCTGCCGCAGAAGTATAAATTCCTCCACCACAGGCAAATACAACTTCCACACCTTTTGATCCATACCAGGTATCCATGTAAGCCGTGATATCTGCGTCTCCATAGAACTGTCCGCCACATACATACTCAACCTGTACTTCATCTGTGATTCCAAGCTCTTTTGCAGCTGCATCTGCTCCCTGAACATATCCGTAGCCATAGCGGTTAACTGCCGGAACAGACATTCCGCCCAGAAATCCCAGATGGCGGTATCCAAGCATGACTGCCGCATAACCGGCCATAAATCCGGAAAGTTCTTCCTGATAAGTACAGCAGTATACGTTATCCTCATTGTAATAATCCGTTACATTATAGTGATCCGGATTGTAGTCATATCCTTCTCCGATACCCTTTTCGCAGATATCACCGGCACTTACATCCAGTGCCAGGAATTTCACCTCCGGGTACAGATCCGATTCATCGATCACAGTCGGTGCAAACACATAGCCGGAAAGCACAATTACATTCGCGCCATCTGCCACTGCCTGATCCACACTTGCTGTTCTGGCTTCATCCGAATCGCTCTGGGGTTTGTAATAGTTGAACTCAATGTCATTTTCCTTTCCCCATGCCTTACATGCTTCGTAAGTCATCTGATTGAAGCTCTGGTCTGTGATATCACCGGAGTCTGTTAACATTGCTACTTTCATTTTCTCTTCTGAAGCATCCGCCGCATTTTTGTTCTGTGTGCTTCCACATCCTGCAAGCGATCCAGTCATCGCCGCCGCTAATAATACTGCCATTATTTTCCGTTTCATTATGGCATCTCCTTTCATGATTTTTGTTCTGTCTTCCGCATTTGTTAGGCCAAAGTATAAGTGACATTGGTCCTTTTTCATAAGACACATGTCTTTTTTTAATGGTCCTTTCTATATTTCGTTGGTTATTTATAATTTGTTATCTTTCTTTTTGGTTATTTTATACAATTTCTCTACATCTATTTTCCTGCTGCATTATGTTTTCGGGCACAAAAAAAGGACTGCACCTCAATACAGTCCATTCCTTTCATTCTTTACATACATCCACCCAGCCCTCAGCTCCGGAAATCTGTTCCAGCTCTTCGATGGAAAGCTTCACGGCACTGTGATCATCTCCTGCTGCCGGATAAACAATGTCAAACTGCCGCAGGCTCTCATCCAGATATACATTCACGCCTTCGTTGATCCCGAACGGGCAAACGCCTCCAGGTGCATGTCCAATCTGGCTTTCTACCTCATCAAATGGTATCATTTTCGCTTTTACATGAAAGGTATCCTTATATTTCCGGTTATCGATCCTGGCAGTTCCTTCCGTCAGGATCAGCACCGGCTGGTCATCCTGAAGAAACGACATGGTCTTTGCGATCATCCCCGGTTCCACGCCCAGAGCCTGGGCCGCCTCCACAACGGTCGCCGTAGAATCTTCCAGTCGGATCACATGATCCAGCATTCCTTTGTTTTTCAGATATTCTTCTGCTTTTTCCAGTGACATTTCCTGTACCTCCAAAATATCTATTTTATGTCAAAAATCCCTTACAAGACCCGTTCATACATCTTGTATTCCGTCCAGCCGGTATCCTCATAAAACATATCTTTTGCCTGGACAAAACGAAATCCACATCCTGTATAGAGTCTCTCCGCAGCTGTATTGGTACCCAGGATATCCAGCCTTACCTTTTTTTCTTTTCCGTTTTTGCCAGTTTCAGGATTTCCTCCATGAAATACCTGCCGATACCTTTACCCTGCCTGGAAGGAGAAACAGCCAGTGCATGGGGCACAAGAATTTCATTTTCTCCACATTCAATGCTCCAGGTCACGCCTGCATATCCTTCATTACAGGCACTGTTCAGGATCACGCTTGCACAAAGCCCACCCCCTTCTTCCAGTACAAAAAGTTCTCCTCTGTCAAGGCTTTCCTGTAAAAAAGAATCTGTGGGATAAATTCCTTTCTTCCATCCGATCTTATCATTCTGGTCACTCATCTCATCGATAAGATCCCAGTAAAACTGTTTTATCCTGTGAAAATCTTCCAGGTTTGCTTTCTTAAATAACATCGTTCATTCTTCCTTACATTATAGTCCAGTTTATTCATAAGATATAATGATTTTCTTACAATGCTCACAACGATAAGCATCAATCCGGTCACCATATATCATTTTTGACAGGCCTTTTTCTGTATTTAACCGCATGGACTCACCTCTGCTTCTCCATTCCATTCCTGAATTAAATGAATGAATCTGGCCTTCACTCATCTCTTTTCCGCAATAAGGACATTTCATCTTAACTTCCTCTGCATCCAGATCTTTTTCAAGGCACACAAGCTGGATATCCGGAATCCCGTTAAACGTACATTTTACAATCCCTGTTTCCTCATATCCAAGCTTCTGGTACAGCTTTCTTGCCCGGGTATTCCGTGCATTGGTATCCATTCGCAGTGAACTGCATCCGCAACGTCTGGCATAATCTTCATAGAATGCCACAAATTTTTTTCCATAGCCTTTATTCTTCTTTGAAGGTTCTACAGCCAGACAATGCAGCACCATAACTTCACTGTCCTCTGCTTCTACTCTCCACCGGGCATATTTATATTCCTCAACCTGGATCTGATTGATGATTGCTGCTGCCACAACTTCATTTTTCTCTTTCATAACGAACAGATCATTCCGGCTCAAAGCATCTTCTGCTGTCCTTCTCACCGGATATACATTCCGGATCCATCCGATCACAGCTCTTCCATTTTCTTCCTCATCATGAATATGTTCATAAATTCTCTCGATATCGTCAATATCTGTTTCTTTTGCTTTTAATATTTCCATTATCCTGTCTTTATCCTTTCTTCTGATCTGATCCAGCAGAGCCAGGGCCGCTTTCCTGCCTGCTCAGACACTCTTTAAGCTCAGCCAAAATTTTTGCCTCATCAAGAGGTTTGGTAAGATGCTGGTTCATCCCGGAAATACGGCTGTTAATGATATCCTCAGAAAATGCATTGGCGCTCATGGCAATGATCGGTATTGTTCCGGCATCTGTTCTCTTCATGGAACGGATCTTGCGTGCCGCATCCCAGCCATTCATATTTGGCATCATAATATCCATGAAAATCACATCATAATACCCCGGCTGCGCTTTTCCAAATTTTTTCACTGCTTCTTCCCCATCAGCCGCACACTCTACGCGGATTCCGTTATTTTCCAGCATAAATTTTGCAATTTCCATGTTCAGTTCATTATCTTCCGCTATCAGGGCGCGCATTCCCTCAAAAGACATTTCCTGCCTGGTTCCGTTATCTGTTTTTGAAATTTCGTTTTTTTCCGGCTGTCCGATCTTAAACGGAAGTGTCATTGTTACAGTTGTCCCACTGCCCTTTTTACTTTTTATCTCAATGGTACCTTCCATTCTTTCTACAATCTTCTTAGCAATCGCAAGGCCAAGCCCCGCACCTTCGTATTTGGTTCTGCTGGTTTCATTTTCCTGAGAAAACATCTCAAATGCATGGCTTATAAACTCTTCACTCATGCCGATTCCGTTATCCTCGCATACAAATTCATACATCACATGATTGTCATCCACAGATTTTTCCCAACACCATACATGTATCGTGCCTCCTGGTTCTGTAAATTTCACCGCATTATCCGCAACTATCGTCAGAAGTCGCTCCAAATAAGCCGGGTTTCCTACTAGATATACATGCTTTAAATTTCCTTTTTTCCAGTCCACCACATAATCAATATTTTTTTCTTCCGCCAGAATCTGCTTATCGGTATTTGCTCTGCTTAACACCTCTGTGAGATCAAAATCCAGTTCCTGTTCAATAATATCTCCGGATTCCAGTTTACTCATATCCAGTATATTGCTTACAAGAGAAACCAGATGTTTGGAGGATTCCAGAACCTGATCTCTGCATTTTTGCTGCATTTCAAGATCATTTGGATAATGGTTTGCAAGATCGATCATACCGATGATCCCGTTCATTGGTGTACGGATATCATGACTCATGTTTGACAAAAACCTGGATTTAAGAGCTGCATCTTTTTTCGCTTCCGCCACCTGATACAGAAGCGATGCTTCCCGTTTCTTTGCCGCACTGATACTTCGGATCGCACAGAGCACATGTGTCAGATTTCCATCTGTGTCCCTCTTTTTTTCAATAAAACGAAGTTTATGCCAGTTTCCATCCTTCATCCGGTATTCCATGGCAATGGTTTCTTCATTCTTCATTCGTTCCGGCAGCGTAGAAATATCTGTAAATTTAAAAAATGCCTCCTGATATTCCTCCGCAATATATTGTCTGTATACTTTTTTATTATTGACTGACAGAACACCGGAGTTTATAAAATTCAACTGTTCTTTATCTTTGTTTGAAATTTCTTCAAACCAGTCCGCCTGGATATCAATTCTTGATATATACTGATATGTTTTTGCAATGGAAGATATGATCTCGTTTCTCAGTTCCGCTTCCTCCAGTGCTTTCTCCAGTCGTTTCTGTGTCGCTTTTTCCTTATAAAGAATACTGTCTATACTGCGATATCCTAAAAATATGGTAAATGTTTTCTCATCGCTTTTTCCCTGTACCGCATAGGCTTCATAATATTTATTTTTTTCTGTTTCTGAAACGCTCTGGTAATGATAGGTAATCTTTTCCGTATTACAAAGCCTTCTCTTCATATTTCTGCAGGTATGCCAGTTCAGGAATTCTTCTCTGTCCTGTTCTAAAATAAAGGAATCCGCATATTCTTTCGCATAATCATCAAAATTGGCAAATGTTTTGTCTTTCCTGTCCGCCAGTTTTCTGGCATTTGTATTTTCAGCAAGACGGAGAATCTCAAATTTTCCGGAATTAAGTTCTATCCGATACAGGGAAACGTACTCCGGAAATAGTTTTCTTATGATAAATTCTTCATCTCTTAGCGGGTCCTGTATCTCGTCATCTGGATTTCTGTCCTTATCCCATGCCTGGATCAGTCCGGAACAGAATCCGCTCTTCCCGATAGGTGTGATTGTCACATGATATTTTTTTCCTTTTCGAATCACCATTTCACTGGACCTGTTCTCATATGCCGCCCCATAACAGGCGTATAACCACTTCTCATCAATTTTCGGGAACAGATCCAGAAAGGACCGATCGATCATCGCTTCCAGCCTGTAGTCTTTTATATCTGCAAAGGCCTGATTACAGTAACGGTAGATCCAGTCCACCGGCTGTCCTTTATCGTCCAGCACAAGTTCCAGCACGCAATATCCTACAGAACTATGGTCAAAAATATTCAGGTTAAATTGTTCTTTATATGACGGCATGGCATCACCTCCCTGATGATGTTGATTATTTTTTTATCAGATAAGAATATTTTCGAATCTGATAACGCAACAATTCCCTAATTCGATTACAGATTTCTTCAGAATATATCCCCGCAACGGAATCCAGAATGGCATTTACATCCTCAATGTTGAAATTAAAATCTATCTGGGTTCCATATAATTCTTCTGCTGCCTCAAGCTGAATGTCAAAATCCATGCTAAAAGGTTTTGATTCTATTTTTTCCAGGCAAGCCTCGTAGGATAATTCTAGTGGATAGTCCACACTGGTATCTGCAAATATGCAAAGTCCCTGGTCAAATAAAGGGCTGAGCGAATATCGCTGTGTTTTTTCATTATAGATCACAGCAATATTATTGGTATGTCTGTCCTCATTTACAAAAAAAGCATCAATCTCCAACATTGCCGTAATATACTTGCCAAAACCTTCAATCTCAGTTATACGTTCAACCTGTTCTACCATATACTGAATTCTTTCCGTAACTTCTTCAAAATCAGTCAGCCTTATAGCCAGGCTTTCCCCCATATATTGGCGATACAATTTCTCAACTGGAATCAGAATTTCATTCTTTTTTAAAAAATCCTCACTAACACAACCAGATATAACCTGCTCTTTATATTCGATCTGAACGGGCTCATATCTTACAAACGGATAGCTCAATTCACTTCTGTCCAGAAGCTTCGAAACAAGTACCTCTGCCAGGCTCTCATATCCCATATAATCCGCCTTATACCACAGATTATCAATCTTCCATTTACGTTGATCACCTTTTGATGTATGGCCTGTCTTGTGTAAAGGAGAATACTTATTAAGTTCAATTTTATCCACCCAAAATCACCTTTCCTTCTTTACTGTCAAAATCCACTGGTGATCCCCTTCCATATATCCATCTGTTTTTTCAATAATCAGAAGTGGATCGTAAAAAGGAATTCTCATATCTCTCAGGATTTCTTTTGCATGATCGCGTGTCCTGGGAAAACATCTGTCCTCCAGAAAATACTCAAAATCATTCCAGCTTGGATTATCCACAACTCCAAATGCTCTTAATGGTATCTGATCCGTATAATTTTTAATATAAATTTTTTCGTGTAAAAAATCTATATCTATCATCGTGCACAGATAATCCCTGTTCATAAAATACATCCTCATTTTTACATCTGGATCTTCACTGAAATTATGCACACGTTTTATCTGACTGTAGATCGTCTGTCTGGATACATGGTATTTTTTTGCAATTTCTGTAATCTTCACACCCTGCTTCTGCAACGCAAGGATATTCGCAAGCTGTGGATCTGTAAAAGAATTCTTTCTGCCGACAGGACTCCTGTTTGCAGAATTTCCTTTTTTTCTGTAGCATGCTGCATCTTCTGCGATTCGCCTTAATTCTTTAGCATCTGTTGTACCAAAAATCTCTCTGATCTGTTCCGTTAAGTCTGGTTCTTTTACTTTCATATAACCACCTCAGTTTGACTATAACATGCAAAAGAAAGAAGTGTCAAGTTTTTATTTCTTGACACTTCTTTCTTACGCAAATATTAGCTCTGTCATGTTTTATCAACCATATTCCTTTTGACTTTTCCTGAAATTTATGATACCGTTAGTTAGTAGAATCTAACAGCAAATCAATATCAAGGAGACGTTGCTATGACCCCTGAAGAATATAAAAAACTTTCTGTCAAAGAATTTACGCAGGCAGCCAAAATCTATGACAGCGGCCATGCCGGTATTTACGAAATGTGCAAGGACGATTATCCTCCGATCCTGGCCGAACTGGAAAAAGAGCCTTTCTGCGATGTCCTGGACTGTGGCTGTGGAACCGGCCCGATGATCGAACTTCTTCATGAGAAATATCCGGACAAACACTACACCGGCCTGGATCTTACTCCTGAGATGATCCATGTGGCTCAGGCCAAGAATCTCTCCAACACGGAATTTCTTGTAGGTGACAGTGAAAATCTGCCCTTTGAGACGGATTCTTTTGACGCCGTTATCTGTGCAAACAGCTTTCATCACTATCCAAATCCCCAGGACTTTTTTAACAGTACCTACCGTGTCCTGCGTAAAGGCGGCCGCCTGATCCTGCGTGACTATACTTCCTCCAACTTTGTTGTCTGGCTTATGAATCATCTGGAGATGCCCCTGGCTAATCTGTTCGGACACGGCGATGTAAAGATACACAAACCTGCAGAATTCATCGCCATGGCAGAAAAAGCCGGCTTCACCGTACTGACTATGGAAAAGCAGAAAGGCTTCCGCGCGCATCTTGTTGCGAGGAAATGATCTATATATTTCCCAGAAAATCCCGGATCACTTTTACATAATCATCCGCTTTCAAAATCGTAGAGAGATGTCCGCCTGAAACATACTGGATGACAGGATCATGCATCAGCTGTATAAGGTCTTTCTGCATCTTTCCGGAAAAGAAATCCTGGTCTGGAAGTATCAGAAGTATTTTTCCCTTAAGCATCCTAAAATCCGTTTCCGTAACCGGCGTCTGCTTCATCAGATCAGCCAGCAGACCAGAAATATGCACATCTTTTTCTTTGGTATAATCTTTGAAAATGGTTTCAAACATATCTTTGGCATATGCAAGTTCTTCCTTGCTCTCGTTCCGGCTATGTCCCATTCCGACTTTGATCAGTTTCGGTTTCAGTTTCTCATAATTACAATGCTTCATATAAAACAGCATCAGCGGTGCCAAAAAATACTTTTTCCTGAGACTTTTTATCGTCTCTGCAACCATACCGCCATCACTTGCACCTATAAAAACCGGCTCTTTGATCCCAAGCTTTTCAAAAAAACCGTGCAAACTCTATTTTTTACAGCTCTTATCTATTCTGTCTCTGACTTATTTTTTTCCATACAGAATGCCCATTCCACTTATCATCCACGGTGTTGTCACAAAACCTGGAATGAACCCCAGCTTCTTCTCCAGGTTTCCTATGTAATGTACTTCTGAGATTCCTTCTGCTTTTAATATGCGGACAAATTCATCCATATCTCCGTACAGTGCTTTCTGAGAAAACATATCCTGGAAGGAAAAAACTCCACCTTTTTTTACTACTCTGAGCGCTTCTTTTACCACATCTCTCTTGTCTTTTGCAGAGCGCACTTCATGAAATACAAAGTTGCTCACTGCAGCATCAAACGTTCCGTCCGGAAAATCCAGTTTTGCAGCATCACCTTTCCAGAAAGTGATCTGATCTGCAACTCCCTCGATCCGCGCATTTCTCTCACACTGCTCTTTTGCATAACTCCATTCTACTCCCCAGTAATCCACTGCGGTGATCCTGGCCTCAGGAAACGCTTTTGCACAGCGAACTGTAAGTGCAGCAGCTCCGCATCCGATATCCAGAAGCTTCCCTTCTCCGTTCCATTTAAGATGATCCACAAGATGCTCATGGACTCCTGCCATCATATTGCCTTTTCCAAATGCGAAAATTTCATGGCAGATCAGCATGTAGACTGCATAGAGCAGTGACAGTATGCAGAGCGCCCCCAGCACTATAGCAATCACCGGCTTATGCAGCACAGCCTTCGCTGCTACAGTAATTACAAGAAAGACTGCTGCCAGCCCAAACATCAGATACAGCATTTTCTCTGGTACCCAGTTTCCATAATTTGTTTTTTCTTTCATGCTTCTTACCTCCAATTCCCACATATTCCGTCATTTTTTCAGTTCCTCTCAAATCCAAGAAATCTGGTTCCCTGAAAACTTAATTCACCAACATCTCCCTCTACCATCTGACCATATTCCTTTCCTGCGACAGACAGCTCCATCCGGTCACCGCTTTTTACTTCAAAAGTCACATAGTAACTGGTTGATGTAGTGGTGCTGAAACCATCAGACTGCTGATTATGGAAAACCTTCGTTCGCTTTGCAACAATCTTAGCAGTGACCGTTAACCTGGGAGAATTGTTATTTTTATTCCATGTGCTGATATTTTTCACAAAAATATAAACCATCGTTCCCAAAACGCAGAAAAATATAATTGCAAATAAAATATTAAATACCTGGTCAAATCCATAAAACATAATTTCTTCCCCCTTTATCTGCCCAGAGATTCTTTTATTATATCGGCGTTCCTACCTCGATCATATTTCCGTCATTATCCAATATCATATCCAAGCCAAACAGATCATGATAAAACTGTTTCGATTTTTCGATATCTTTTACTACTATCAAAACATTTTTTAATTTCATAGACACTCCTCCAACTCTTATTGATTGAAGTTTACCACACTATAATGTTCTATACAACTAACATATTTACTGTCAGTCACTTCATCTTCTGAATTCTTTCGGAGTACTCGGATGTCTGAGAAAATTTCAAAAACATGACACTGATGAATAACACCACAATTTCCACCACCGGCATTACCATCCACAAGCTGTTTCCTCCGAACAGTACCGAAAAAAGCAGAATCACCATACCAATAGCAGATGCAAGTGCAGCTCCGCCGAGATCACAGCCGTTCCAACCGTTCATTGATCGTAAGATATTCTATAAACTTCCTGGTTGCCGGAGTCAGCTTTGTTCTGTCTTTCATTACCAGTCCAATTTCTCTGAAATATGGATTTCTGAATGATCGGATCGCGATCTGGTATGGAATCCGTCTCAGGATCATATCCGGAAGCACTCCCACTCCCAGTCCCCGCTCCACCATTGACATAATGGCATAATCTTCCCATGTGGTAAAACGGATATTGGGATGTGCATGGTTCTTCTCCAGCAATTCGGATACCTCCGTTTTTCCTCCGTGCTCCAGAAGCAAAAAAGACTGATCGTTCAGATCTTCATAATCCAGTAATTTTTTCTCTGCAAGGGGATGATCTACCGGAAGTACAGCCTTGTATTCATCTTTTTTAAGACTTATCACATCAAAGGCCCCACCTGCCGGCAGCCGCAGAAAACCGCAGTCTACACGTCCTTCATCGATCCATTTTTCCACTTCCTCATAATCGCCCAGAAGCATTTCATAATCAATTCCCGGATAATCTTTCTGAAACCTTGCAAACACATCCGGCAGCCAGTTGATCGCCACACTGGAAAAAGTTCCGATCCTGACAGTACCGCTCTGGATTCCGTTGATCTCATTCACCTTTTGCTGTATTTCCTCGAAATCGCTTACTATTTTTCTTACATATGGCAGGATCTGTTTGCCGGAAGAAGTCAGACAGACGCCCTTTTTATTCCGCTGCAATAACGAAATCCCCCACTCTTTTTCCAGATCCGCGATCATCTTGCTGATCGATGACTGTGCATAATTCAGACTGTCTGCAGCTTTCGTAAAACTCCCTGTATCTACTGTTTTTACAAAAGCAAGATATTTCAGCAAATTCTTATCCATTTATCATCATTCCTTTTTTCGATGTTATTCATCAAATATATTCGCTTTTTCTATTATAATAATTGAGTTACAATGATTCAAGATTATTGGGAAAGGATTTAAAGATATGCGCTATTCAGAAAAAAACATCGATATGCTCACAGGTTCTTTATACAGAAGTATTCTTTTTTTTACCATTCCGATTGCCCTCAGCAGTATGCTGCAGCAATTATTTAATGCAGCCGACACTGCGATCGTAGGATTATTCGACACATCGTCTTCTCTTGCTGCCGTAGGGACCAACGGAGAAATCATTGCCCTGATCGTGGCTCTGTCATCCGGATTATCTGTAGGAGTCAATGTATTGGTTGCTCAGCAGATCGGGCAGCATAAAGAGCAGAATATCATTCCTATCATCCGCACAGCCATGTCTCTGGCTGTAATGATCGGTGTGGCCGGCCTTATTATCGAGCAGTGTATTTCTGCACCGTTACTGGGTCTTATCAAAACACCTTCCGATATCCTTGCTTCCTCCGTGCTTTATCTTCGGATCTATTTTGTCAGTTATCCCTTTCTGCTGCTTTATGATTTTGGTTCTGCGATCCTCAGAGCCTGCGGCAACAGCCGTTATCCCTTTCTTGCTCTCACTCTGTCGGGAATTGTAAATGTGTTTCTAAATATTATATTTGTGGTATTCTTTAAGCTTGGCGTTTCCGGAGTTGCCGCTGCTACAGTTCTGTCCACCATGCTTTCTGCGCTCCTTCTGATCTGCCGCCTGAAAAAGGATATTTCTTCTTTTCCATTTGCACTTCATAAATGTGATCTTTATTCCGGATCTGTAAGTGCAATTCTTAAAGTGGGAATCCCTTCGGCCATCCAGGGTGCTGTATTCTGCTTTGCCAATATCTTTGTACAGGCCTCTGTGAACAGCTTTGGCTCTTCTGCAATTGCAGGCAGTACCATTGCCATGAACTTTGAATATTTTACCTATTACGTGATTACTGCTTTCGGTCAGACAGCTACCACCTTTACCAGCCAGAATTACTCTGCCGGGCAGCTTCGCCGATGCAGAAAAATCCTGCGGATATGTCTGGTCTTCTCTATTGTGAGCAGTCTGATCCTTATTGAACCACTTGTCATATTCCGGAATTTTTTTGCAGGATTTTTTTCTGCAGATCAAACAGTGATACAAAATGCCTGCCTTCGTATCCTGTGCATTCTTTTTTTCGAACCGCTGTGCAACCTGTACGAGATCCCGGCAGGCGTATTAAGAGGTACCGGACATTCCCTGTACCCGGCTGTTGCTACTATTATTGGAAACTGCTGTTTTCGCATTGTATGGATCTGTACGGTTTTCAGACATTATCATCAGTTAAATATTCTGTATTATGCGTTCCCGATTTCATGGGTGTTAACGATAATCCTTATTACAATCGGATTCATTGCAAAAAAGCCAGGTAAGACGTTTTGACTTATCTGGCTTTGAAGTATCATATTCTTCCGTGCGTAAAGAGGACATTCGCAATCCGCTTCGCGACCTGTGTTCAGGATGTTATCTCATTTCCACAATTTCCCTTCTTTATAATGTTTTCTGCAAAGCGCCACATAGCTCTCATTTGATCCCAACATGATCTGGGCACCTTCCCGCACAATCTTTCCGTTGGAATATCGGGTATTGCACTGTGCACGCTTCCCGCACCAGCAGACAGTGGGAACTTCTTCGATAACATCTGCTATTTCCATCAGTCGCCTGGAACCGGGAAACAGGTGGTTCAAAAAGTCTGTACGAAGGCCATAGCAGAGAACCGGAATCTCATAAAAATCCACAATGTCTGACAATGCATCTACCTCTTCCGGGGAAAGGAACTGTGCTTCATCCACCAGAATGGCATTTACTTTTTTGCCATGATACAGATATTCTGTTTCCTTTCCATTCCATAATTTTGAAATTTCTTTCAGAAAATCATCCACATATTCAGCCGGAGCCGACAAGCCTATCCGGGACTGGATCTTATGCTCTCCATCCCGATCGTCTGTTCTTGGTTTTAACAGTATCGCATACTGACCACGTTCTTCATAATTATAACGAACCATCAGAATATTGGCAGATTTCGAGCTTCCCATCGCCCCGTATCGGAAATATAGTTTTGCCATTTTTTGTTTCTCCTTTATTACTCATACTGCTCAGGTCTTCGAAGGGATAAATAATCCAGACTGCTTCTGACTTTTTTTACCTCCTGCAGATCAATATCACACACCAGTAACTGCTCCCTGTCATCTGCTTTTGCAAGGACTTTCCCTCTTGGATCGATCACGATGGATTCCCCGGCAAACTGCATTTTATCTTCTGTTCCGACACGGTTGCACATGGCAATGAAAACCTGGTTCTGCATGGCCTGAACCCGCATTTCCCATTCAAACATTTCCATTGGCTCTGCTTTTGTATTTGCAGTCGGGACTATGATCAGGTCTGCACCTTTTTTTGCACAGGTACGGATGCTTTCCGGCATATGTCTGTCAAAACAGATTACAATGCCGATCTTTCCAAATGGTGTGGCAAAAACTTTAAAGTCGTCCTCCGCCGGTGTATAATAATCCTGCTCATAAAAATTTTCATTCTGTGCAATGTGGACCATTTTTGCAGTATCTCGGATTTTTCCTTCCGGGGAGATCCAAAGAGAAGTATCGTATCTGGCTCCTTCTGATTCCAGATAGACATTTGGTGATAAATAATATCGATGCTCCCTGGCTTTCTGGCACAATCTTACCAGTGCATCATTATCCATATCTATACAGTAATGATCCACACATATATTGTGATACTGCGGAAAAAACGGTGTCAGCTGTATTTCCGGAAAAAAGACCAGATCACAGTTTTCTGCCATATCACAGTATTTCAGGCTTTTATCAAGATTCTCGGATATTTCCTTTCCCATACTCATCTGTACAAGTGCAATTTTCATTTACCGTTCCCCTTCACATCCTTCATTTTTTCCAAAAGTTTGCTATAAACATGCTCCACAAACCACGGTTCTGTAGATCTCTCCAATGCTTCTTCCGGTGAAAACCAGGCTACACCGCTGTTTTCGTCTGCTTTTATGGAAACCGCTTCTTCCGGATCTGCCTCAAGGAGATATGTGATATTAAAGTGCAGATGGCTGGATACATATTTTCCTTTTTTCACATGGCCGTCTACAGTCAGGGATTCCATGGAAAAAATCTCCTCAGACACCGGATGAACGTTGGAAATCCCCGCTTCTTCCTTTACCTCCCGGATTGCAACAGACAGAAGATCCGTCTCCCCATCCGCATGTCCTCCAAGCCAGGACCAGGAGTTGTAAATATTGTGATATACCATAAGAACTCTGGTTCGCTCCCTGTTCACAACCCAGGCGGAAGCCGTCATATGGGCTACTGTATTTTCTCTGGAAAAAGCATTCTCATTGTTTCTGATCCAGTCCAGGATCAGGATTTTATCTCTCTCCTCCTGCTCGTTATAAGGCTTATATTCTTTTATCTGATTGATCAGTTTCTGGCAGTTCATTGTTATCCTTTCCTTTCGACTTTATCAACACAATATCAATACACCACTGGTAAATCCCGCATCCTGTACCTGTTAACAGACAAATAAACCTTTTGCTTATCTGGATAGCCTCATATACAAAAGCGGATACGGATTCCCTTCCTCATCATACTCCGTTCTTTTATATGTCTGAAATCCCATATGCTCATAAAAGCCGACTGCCTGGGGATTCTGTTCGTTTACGGTGAGTTCCTGAATGTTATAAGTTTCAATACCGTACTGAAGCAGCTGCTTTCCAAGCCCTTTTCCTCTGACCTCCGGAGAAAGGAAGAGCATTTCCAGCCGATTACTGTCAATTCCCATAAATGCAACAGGCTCTCCGAATTCTTTTTCCGCAATGATCAGATATTCTACATTTTCTATTGCCATGGGAACGTATTCCCTGATCTTGATGATCTCTTCTTCCGAAAGAAAATCATGGGTTGCCCGTACAGAACTTTCCCAGACATTTAATAACTGCCGGATCAGTTGCTGAGTTCTCTCCTGAACCTGAACGATCTTTTTTTCCATCTATTTATCCTCTCGTTTATCTTACATCAAACTGATATCAGTATACCATAAAAAAGCCAGAGCAGCCTCCTCAATTTCGGAAGCTACCCTGTCCCATTTTATACTTTTACGCTCCACATATTTCTGTATTTTCTGAAATAAAAAATACTCATAAGAATACTCAAAACCTCACCAGCTGTAATGGACATCCATACTCCATCCATGCCAAAGATCCCTAGCAGTATCAGTACCGGCGCGATCATGAAAATGACAGTTCGGCAGAAAGATAAGATCGCAGATGTTTTTCCATCGTTTAATGCAGTGAACCAGCCGGATGCAAATACGTTGTAGGCCATCATCAGGAAGCTGGTTGCCACGATCCGGAATCCATACAGTGCGATCGTCTCCACCTGGGCGTTGTTTTTTGCAAAAAAATCTACTACAGCACCGCCTGCCAGTCCCCAGTGAAAAATCGCGATAAACAGCCAGTCCAGTACAATATTCAGGACTCCACCCATAACCGAGAGTGCAGCACCGAAACCTGCTTTTCCTACTGTAATGAAACTAAGCTGAAATACCATTCCAAACACTGCGAAAGGCAGTGTGATCAAAACCGGAATCATATATTCCCTGCAATAATGCAGAAGTGCTTGATCCGATCCGAGAAAATATCACAGCGGGTTCAAAAAAGCAAAACATAAAGCTGCCAAACATCATTCCGATTGCCGACGCAAGAAAGATCATTGGCATTATGATATTGATCGCAGATAACGCATCTGTATCCACCAGTCTTGCAATAAAAATCCCATCCACCGTAGAATACAGGCTGGAAAAAATACTGGATAAAATCGTTGGCAATGCAAATACGATCAGCCAGCGGAAACTGACTTCATGTTCTAATTTAACTTGTGTATCCAAAAAATATCTCCTCTCTTATATATCTTCCATCTTACTCAGTAAGATATCCGCAAATTTATTCTGTACTGTAATAACAGTTTCCACATCTCTGTCATCCAGCATTCCTATGACTTCTTCCTCATACTGAAACAGCGGCTGAACCAGATTTCTGGCAAAACGTTCTCCACTTTCTGTCAGTGATATGATCTTTTCTCTTTTGTTCTGTGGATTAACCTGCATCCAGATATATCCTGCATTTAACTGTTTCTTAATAAGGCTGTTAACAGAAGTCTTAGGTGCTCCCAGTTTCATACTTAACTCTTTCTGTGTGATCTCCCTGTTTTCCTTCTGAAAAATTTCATAAAACATCATCATTTCATATAAAGTTAATTTATGTTTCGTAGCCCATACATCATATACCTGATCTATTTTCTGTGCTGATTCATAGATCCGGTCAATTTTTTCCCGGTTCGTCAATGATATTTACCTCCATAAAAAATAGTACGATTTCGTACCGTTAGATATTAGTTCGAAATCGTACTATTGTCAATAGCAATTTATAAAATTTAAGAATTATTTCACTCTGCACTCCGGCTCTTTCCCAAAAGCAGAATTCCCACCAGCAAAAATACAGGGAAAATAACCCCTGCCAGGATTCCTTTTTTCAGGTTGTCTGATAATATCCCGGACACAAATCCAACTAAAGTCGGACCTCCGGAGCATCCTACATCTCCGGCCAGTGCAAGAAGCGCAAACAGGGATGTACCTCCTCTTCGCAGTGCCATGGATGCCTTGCTGAAGCTTCCCGGCCACATGATTCCCACGGAAAATCCGCAGATGGAACAGCCGATCAGTGACACAAATGCAGATGGTGCAAGGGAAATGCAGAGATAGGAAATAATGCAGAGAATGCTGCTGCCGATCATAAATTTGTCCAGATCCATCCTGTCTCCGAATTTTCCATAAAAGGCTCTGGAACTTCCCATCAGGATCGCAAATGCCATAGGACCTGCAAGGTCTCCGATGGTCTTGGTTACTCCCAGTCCCTGCTCCGCAAATGTTGAAGCCCACTGGCTGACACCCTGTTCACTTGCACCGGCACACAGCATCATTAACATCAGGATCCAGAATGTCTTATTCCTGCATAATTCTCTTATTGTCATTCCTGTCTCGCCCTCTTCGATCAGAGTTGCGATAGGAACTTTTGTAAATGTAATACCATTTACAATAGGAACAATCGCCCAGATCAGTGCCATGATCTTCCAGTTTTCAATTCCAAATATACGGAAAAAGATCGTGGAAAGCAGGACCACTGCCACATGACCCCAGCAGTAAAAGGAATGCAGAAGGCTCATTGCCTTTTCTTTATTATCACTTGGGCAGCTCTCCACAATAGGGCTGATCAGCACTTCGATCAATCCGCCGCCTACTGCATAGATCACTACGGAAATAAATAATCCCGCAAATGCATTAGGCAAAAGATCCGGCAGGATCACCAGGCAGATCAGTCCTGCCGCTGAAAATACATGAGCCAGAACAATGGAAATCCGGTAGCCGATCCGGTCTACAAATTTTGCAGACAGAAGATCAATGAGCAGCTGGATCCCGAAATTGAATGTGATCAGCATTGTGATCTGGCTCAGTGGAATATGGTAGCTTTTTTCAAATGTCAGAAAAAGCAGCGGCACAAAGTTATTTACGATTGCCTGCACGATGTAACCCACAAAACAGGCATATACCGTTTTCTGATATTTGTCTTTCATCAGAAATCCTCCTCCATATTATTGTAATTCCTTTTCAATCTTTTGTATTATATCACCACATTTTAAAATTGTAATTGCACTTTTCTTTCATTTTATAGTACAATATCACTATATATAACAGAAAGGAATTCTGTAATCTCATGCAGAACATTCATACAAACAGCAATCTGCAGGAAACCACAAAACACGGCGGGCCTGATTTTCCTTTGGAATTTTATATAGATGATACCCGGAAATTTTATAATAACGATATCAACTGGCACTGGCATAAGGAATTTGAGATCATCTGCGTTTCAGAGGGTACTGTTACCTGCCAGGTTGAGCAGAAAACCTATACTTTACATTCCGGAGAAGGAATTTTTATCAACAGCGGTATGCTGCATCATTTCACAGCTGAAAACTATGGCGTCATGCCTAATATTGTATTTTCCCCCACTTTTCTTGCTCCAGGTGAAAGTCTTATTTACAAAAAATATATTCTGCCATTAGAAAATGCCATGCTTCCCTGCGTTATTTTCAAGCAGCAAACATGGCAAAAACATATTCTGGATCTCTGCGGTCAATTGTTTCTTAATCTGGCCTCACCGGAAAGACAGGAGCTTCTCATTCATAACCTTTTAAGTGAAATCTGGCTTATTATGACAGAGCATCTTTCCCCGGAACAGCTTACTCCCAGATCAAGTGTTCTGCCTTCACACTCTGAACGCATGATTCCAATAATGCTCGAGTATATCCAGACACACTACGCCGCCCCAATATCACTGACAGATATTGCAGCTGCCGCGAATATCAGTCCCAACACCGCTTTGCGCTATTTCCGGGAAAATATCGGAATATCCCCGGTCGAGTATCTTATTCAATATCGTATCAGCATCGCCTGCAAAATATTAAGGGAAAGCTCTGACAAAATAGCCAGCGTTTCTGTCAGAGTCGGATATGACAATGTCAGTTATTTTTGCAGGATCTTTAAAAAACTTGTAGGAAAATCTCCCTCTCAATATCGAACTGAAGCGAAATCATCCGTTAATTTTCCCGGCAAATTTTCCTGAGATACTTCCGGGTACGAGCCTTGCACCGATATTCATCGCCTTTGTTAATATCCCTCATTTAACCGGACAATATTCTTTAATTCTTTTCCGTTCAGATATCGTTCCAGATTTTCCATGCAAATGTTCCAGATCATATCCTGAACTTCTGCGTTTCCTCCGAAACTTGGGCCTGCGATGTGTGGGGTGAGAATAACCTGGTCCATTTCCCACAGCGGAGAATCGAACGGAAGTGGTTCTGTCTCAAATACATCCAGGACTGCGCCTTTTAAGTGGCCCTCCTGTAATGCCCGGATCAGGTCTTCTGTTGGAATAAGGCTTCCTCTTCCTACATTGATTAGAACTGCATCTTTTTTCATGGAATGCAGACGGTCGTAATTCAGAAGTCCTTTTGTTTCCAAAGTTCCCGGAAGGCAGCCGATCACAATGTCCGCCTGTGGCAGTTTATCATCCAGTGCTGTCAGATCGTATACCTCATCAAAGTCTTTCAGCTGCTGCGAATGTTCTGAGACTGCTGTTCTTTTTATTCCAGTCACATGGGTTTCAAATGCTTGCATTCTGTGAGCGATGTTTTTTCCGATGTCACCGGTTCCCAGGATAAGAACATTTTTTCCATATATGGTATCTGATGATCTATTCTGTACCCAGAGACATTCCTGCTTGTTTTTCCAGTAAACAGGAAGTCCTCGATACAAGGCAATGATGTTCCCGATCACATATTCCGATATAATTTTTCCGAAAGCTCCGGAAGCATTGGTCAATGTAATAGTTTCCGGGAATATTTTCATTTTTGTATATTTGTCTGCGCCAGCCCAGGTCAGCTGGATCCAATGGAGATTTTCGGCTTTCCGAAGTTCCGATTCTTCCGGTTCTCCGATCACAACCTCTGCTGTTGTAATGGAGTCCCTGATTTCATTTTCTTCAAAAACAAACTCACATTTCTCTCCAAATTTTGTTATAAACCTGTTTCGGATTTCCGCGTCACACTGTGGCTTTATCAGGACTTTTATTTTCTTCTCTGTATTTTCCATGATGTTCTTCTCCGCAGGCGATTTTCAGGACTCATTTACCAGTTTTCCGGTCATATGCTCCGGTTCCAGCTCCAGGCAGAGAACTGCAGGACCGGAATGTTTCAGTTCATGTTCCACGTATGCTTTATCATCCGTGAATTTTTTGCATAAATTTGTGCAGATTTCCACGACCTTTTCCGGTTCTTCTACTATACGGAGGCGTCCAAACACAATCACACTTCGAATGTTTAGTGCCCATTCTCCTTCCTTTCGATATCCCTCGTCCATAACACAGAATGAAACTTTGTCACAATTTTTGATGGCATCAATCTTATGACCAGATTTTGCTCCGTGGAAATAGATTTTTCCATCTTTCTCGTTATACCAGTGGGTCATAGGCATTCCATAGGGATATCCATCCTCTCCCTGCACGGAAAGCACGCCTCTTGGTTCTTTTTTCAGGATTTCGATACATTCTTCTTTGGTTAATTCCTGTTTGGATCTTCTCATTTTTCGAAACATAAGCTAGTCCTCCTCTTGCCCTGTATTAGTCTATTTTCTGTCTGCTATGACTGTTTTTTCGTTATCTTTACTTTACTATCTTTCAAAAATAACTTTATATGTTCCCAGCACCTGTCTGCATGGAATTTTTGCTGCATTTTCTGCTGTAAATGTATCTCTGGGATAGGTCGTTTCCGGCTCTTGTGGATAGGCTGGAAGGGTTTTTCCGATGCTGACACCATGGGCATCCTTTTCAGTAAACTTCCACTGAAATGTGCAGTCACAGAATTCTTTATTCTCGGTGATCGTCTCCGGCTTTTTTAATTCCGGTGTTTCTTTCAGGAAATAACATCCCGCATTGTCTTTTTCTACCGGTGTGTTAAATTCCAGATAACCATTACTGTTGTCCTGGATCTCTGCATTGATTCTGAGAACCGGACCCAGAGAAACAAATCCCTCCGGAATGATTGCCCTGATCCTGTCCTGCTCAATGCCATAGGCCATTACGTATTGTTCTACCTGCATGAATTTTTCCCCTTGTTACTTATTCCATGTTCCATGGCTGTTTTTTGTTATATTCTATTTCCAGCTCTTCCGCCAGATATCCATCACTCATACAATGCATATCTGAAATTCCCTCACTTATCAACTGATACAGCTGTGAATGATAAAAAATACCCAATGCTGTTTCAACAGAAATCCCCATTTTTTCTGCAAATAATTCTACTATCCGTACATATTTCTTTTGTAACAAAATCGGATTAGCATTCATACTTCAAAACTCCTCTCATAATGAAGATGCTCCAAAGACTCCTCTGTGCGAAAACAGATTTGCATATTCGGCTTTTCATACTTCAGTCTGCTAATTGCCTCATTTTTGTCAATCAACTGATCAAAATACAGTTCAACCGTATTGAACACTTTATCATTGGCCACTCCGCCCATAACAATATCATAATCTGAATCATCCTTTTCTCTTCTGCAATTCATAATAAAATCCAGCCATTCTTCAGAATAAGAATCAAATTTCAAAATTTTCAGATTTTCCTGTGCGTTTTCTTCAAACTCAAAGGTTGTAACAATCCCTTGTTTACCGCGCCGTTTGAATTTTCCACACCATTTCACAGCCTGGTCTCTGAGAGGTGTCACATAAAATCCTTTACCAAAATCAACATCTGACCGGGAATGTTTTAAATCTGGATTTTTCACTTCAAGCCATGAGCCATGATATACTATCATTACAAAACACCTCTCTCTTTCATAACCTCAATAATATCATCCACAATATATTCTTTCCCCTGGGTATGAAGTATCTCATATTCCGGAATGATGTAATCATTCAAAATATCACTTTTTTCTGTCAGCGCATCATATACCTTTTCTGCACTTACACCCAGTTTTGCTGCTATATTTTCAATACAAAATATCGCAAACTCCAGTTCCCTTGACTTTTCTATGTTTTGTTTCATCATTCCCAAGGCCTCCTGTATCAGATATCAACACCCAAACAACTTCGCAGTTTTCTCCATCCTCTCTGCGATCGGCACTCCAAACGGGCAGCGGGTTTCGCATTCCTGGCAGCCGATGCATTCGGAGGCTTTGTGCTCCAGAAGTTCATAGTGGGATCTTATGGTTGCGGGGACTTCCGGCTGCATCGTTGCAAGATCGTAGAATTTATTGATCATGGCAATGTCCAGATCTGCCGCGCATGGCTTGCAGTGTCCGCAGTAGGTGCACTCACCTTTGTAAGAATGGAATGGTGCATTAGCGATCACAGACGCGTAATCTTTTTCTTCCTCCGTTGCTGTTTCATATGCTACGGCATCATTGACCTGCTCTTTTGTATCGTAGCCGCACATGATGGAACAGACTGCCGGCCTTGTAAGTGCGTAATGGATGCACTGTACCGGTGTCAGGCTTACACCGAAAGGAGAACGTTTTTCATCAAAAAGTCTTCCACCTGCAAATCCCTTCATAACTGTGATTCCCACATCATTTTCCTCGCATGCTTTGTACAGGCGGGCACGGTCTGCATCGATTCCCTTCAGACTGCTGTCAAACTCTTCTGCAAACATGGTATCAATGTTCTCACTTGCAGGAAGCATGTCAAACGCAGGATTGATGCTGAAAAGGATCATCTCCACATAGCCGGATTCTGCCGCTTTCTTCGCCACTTTCGGATTATGGGAGCTCATACCGATATGACGGATCACACCTGTTCTCTTCAGTTCCATTACGTAATCCATATATTCAGACTGCTGAAGATCATCCCATTCTTCCTCAGAATCTACGTAATGGATCATTCCAAGATCAATATAATCCGTCTGGAGTCTTTTTAAAAGATCTTCGAATGCAGGACGCACATACTCCATCTCTCTGGTACGGTAATATTGCTCATCCTTCCAGGTTGATCCGATATGTCCCTGGATAAACCATTTGTCACGGTTCTCCTTAATTCCCTCCCCAATGATATTTCTGGATTTCGGGTCCGGCATCCAGCAGTCCAGGATATTGATTCCTTTTGAAGATGCATAATGGATCAGCTCAATACTTTCCTCCTCCGGATGGCGCTCCAGCCATTCTCCTCCAAAACCGATCTCACTGACCTGAAGCTCTGTTTTTCCTAATCTTCTTGTTTTCATTACTTTTTCCTCCTGATCTATTCTATAATTATACTCTTAAATATCTCTGCTGCCTTACTGAATACCGCATGCTTTTTCCATACCAGAGCCTGTCTGGTAGGAAGCTGGGGTTCCAGCGGAAGAAAACATACTTCCGGATCCAGTTCCGGTGCCAGCATCTCTCTGGTTGTCAGAAAATACCCTAACCCCTGCTGTACAAAAGAAATGGGGCTTCCATGAACCACATTATAGGTTGCCGCAATATTTAAGTCCTCCACATCCATTTCTGCCCAGTGCGCAATCTCATTCTGAAGACCAATTCTCTGATGCATGATGAGAGGCATTGTCCTGATATCTTCTTTTGTTATCACTTTTCCGCTGGAAAATGGATCGTCTTTCTTTGCAAGGATTCCCCATTGTGAAATCTCTTTCAGGGAAAAAAAATCGTATTTCACATTGTCAATGGGCTGCAGCATAACTGCAAAATCCAGTGTTCCATGGTTCAATCGCTCCGACACGTCTGTGGCATCTCCACTGTAAAAATGAAACTTCACATCCGGATATCGTTCCCGAAGCTTCGCAGCTGCCCCAAGAACCGATGGCGGCGTACCTCCACCCATATAAATATCTCCGATGACATCTTCCGTATCTGAGCTGATTTCCTGCTGGGTCTTCTCCACCAGTTCCAGGATTTCTTCTGCCCGCTTGCGCAAAAGAACCCCCTCCTCTGTCAGAGTGATCTTCCGTTTTCCACGGATCAGAAGTTTTTTCCCCAGTTTCTTCTCCAGTTCCATCAGTTGCTTTGACAGAGAAGGCTGTGCAATATGCAGGCTCTCTGCTGCCCTTGTGATATTCTCTTCCCTTGCCACTGCCAGAAAATAACGTAATTCACGAACTTCCATAAGCATCTTCCTATCATTCTTATTAGCTATATAATATCATAGTTAATAGGTATTTGCTATTATTTTTCCAAGGATATATACTGTATATGGTATGAGGCAAAAAAGCTTCTGTTTGCATTATCATTTTACTAAAATCAATGAGGTGTTCTTTATGAAATCAAAAAAACAGACCGCAAAGCTGGATATCCTGAACGGTTCTATCTGGAATAAGATTCCTCTGTACGCTCTCCCTGTAGCAGCAACCGGAATTCTGGAACAGCTGTTTAACGCATCGGATATTGCGATCGTAGGAAATTTTTCCAGCACAGACCGTACTGTTGCCATTGCTGCGGTAGGTGCCAACAGCCCTGTGATCGGCGTGATCCTGAATCTTTTCATCGGTCTCTCCCTGGGAACCAATGTTGTCATTGCCAATGCTATCGGGAGAAAAGATGAGCATGAAGTCCAGAAAGCTGTGCACACTTCCGTTCTGGCCGCTTTTCTGGCAGGTATCCTGACTACTTTGCTTGGAGAATGGCTGATCGGAAATTTCTTAAATCTGCTTAATGTTCCGGCAGATGTTTTTCCATATGCACTTTTGTATATCCGTATTTATCTTCTGGGATTGCCTGTGATCTTTCTCTTTAATTTTGAGGCTGCTATTTTCCGCAGTACCGGCGATACCAGGACACCTCTTCTGGCCCTGTTCTGCGGCGGTGTATTGAATGTGCTTTTGAATCTCTTTTTTGTAATCGTCCTTGGAATGAATGTGAACGGAGTTGCCACAGCCACAGTGATCGCCAATATTGTCAGCTCCTCCATTCTTTTTATCAAACTGACAAAAACAGAGAAATGGGTACATCTTGACTTACATAAACTATCCATTGACAGAGCCTGTCTCCTGAAGATCCTGCGGATCGGACTTCCTGCCGGAATCCAGAGTGCCGTATTTAATATCGCCAATCTGGTGATCCAGTCTGCTATCAACAGTCTTGGAACTCTTGTGATCGCAGCATCCAGTGCAGCCTTCAATATTGAGATCCTGGTATATTATGTATTTAATTCATTCAGCCAGGCCTGCACAACATTCGTGGGACAGAATTATGGCGCAAAGCAGATCCGGCGATGCAAAAAAGTTCTGCTGTTATGTGTAGCCGAAGGTCTGGTAACAACTGCTGCAGCTGCCATCCTGATCCTCTCCAGCGGAAAATTCCTGCTCTCCCTGTTTAACAGTGATCCCCAGGTTATTGACATCGGTTATACCCGTCTGGTCATTATCTTTTCCGCATACATTTTCAGTCTGCTCTATGAGATCATGTCCGGCTATCTCCGGGGTTTCGGGATTTCTTTTGTCCCGGCACTGCTTACAACCATCGGTGTCTGCGGAACCAGGATTGCATGGGTATATGCCGTATTCCCGAACCACCGCAGTTTTTCCAGCCTGATGATGGTTTATCCTGTCAGCCTGTCCACAACAGCGTTGCTTATTCTCATCGCAGTGCTTGTTTATCATCCGGCCCGCAGATACCAAAACAGGACCGACAGACATTAATCGTCTGCCGGCCCTGTTCTTTCTTAAACTTATACCATATCACTCCGCCGGATGATTCCAATCCCAATGGCATACGGGCCTGTATGCACACCGATGGTAGCTCCGATCCGGTGAATGGGAACTGTCTCTGTTGTTCCGAATTTTTCTTCCAGGCTCTGCATCAGCATTTTCTGGAAGCTCTCCGCTTCTTCATATCCATAGCAGTAACCAATGACCAGGGAACAGTTCTCTGGAGTATACCCGTTCTCTTCCATGTAATCAAGAAGCAGGTCAATGGTTCCTGCCATAGATTTTTTTCTGCCCCTTTTCAGCCCCGGTGAATAAATCTCACCGTCCTTTAAGGTAATCAGCGGTTTCACATTGAGAAGCTTACCTGCAATGCTGGCAACCTTTCCAATGCGTCCGCCGTGCTCCAGATATTCCAGATTTCCTACCGTAAAAAAGATCCTCTGGGTATCTGTCAGCTGGTTCATTCTTTCAATGCTGTCTTTCAGAGTATAACCCAGGTCACGAAGTCTGCAGGCTTCCAGCACATAAAGCCCCTGCATCAACGTACAGGCCAGAGAGTCAATGATCTTCACCTGAATGTCCGGATACTTCTCTGCAAGCATCTTTGCTGCGATCTCTGCGGACTGCATGGAGGAACTAAGCTTGGTGGAAATACAGATACAAAGGATATCTTTTCCCTCTTTTGCCTTTTCTTTAAAAACTTCATAATAATCATTTGGAGACGGTGCCGCTGTCAGCGGAAAAACATTGGACTCCGCCACCATTTTCCCGTAAAAATCCTCCAGACGGATTTCTACACCTTCTTTTTTATATTCTTTTCCGTCAAAAGAAACCAGGAAATGCACCTCGCCGATTTCTTTTTCTTTCACGATCTCTTCCGGCAGATCGCAGGAACCGTCACTTACAATAGTAAAATATTTTTCCATAAAAACCCTCTTCACACGATAATAATGTTAATTCTTTTATTATAATCATTTTGACAATTTCTGTCCATGTAAAACTATAACACTTACGGGGATTCCTCATTTTCTCTATCACTTTATTCCATTTGTGAATCCGACTTTTTCTTTACATCTTTTTCCGGTTGTTATAAGATTGCTATATAAACATCTTTGAATTCTAAGGAGATTGCCATGTCTGATTATATTATCACCCAGATCCGTCAGGCAGATAAATACGGAAATCATCTGGTCGATGAGCTGCTTGCTGCTGAGGGGATCCGAAGAGATGCAAACCTGGATTATACCTGCGGGATGTATGATGACGAGATGATTGATAATGGATTTTCCGTCAAATCCCATAAGATGGATGGTTTCCACATCCTGACGGAATCCTTCCATGTTGTCAAGGTCTGTATAAACCGTATCAAAACACTGTACTCCTGCTGCTCTTGCCGCGATCACAAGATTCTGTCTCGCACCCATCAGCTCGATTCCTGTTCCTGTAATATGTGTCTGAAGATCTTTTGTATAATCACCGCCGGAAAGGGCAATGCCGAAAAGTCTCTCACTGGACTCGCAGATATCAAGAGCCTTCATCACACCTCTGACAGATTCCACAGCTGCCATGATCAGGACGCTTCCCTCAGGACGGCCGAACTCTTTTTCCACATAGGCGATCTCACGCTCCACAAGTTTTACATCCTGTGCGCTTTCTGTCTTCGGGATACGGATGGAATCACATCCACCGGCAACGGAGCAGCGGATATCTTCTTTCCAGTACGGGCTGTCCAGGCCGTTGATCCTGACTACCCGTTCACATCCACGGTAGTTGATAGTTTTCAGTGCATGATATAGGGAAAAACGTGCCGCGTCTTTCTGGTTCTCTGCTACTGCGTCTTCTAGGTCCAGCATGATAGAATCTGGTTTATAAATGTATGGATCTTTGATAAGTCCCGGTTTCTGAGCATTCAGAAACATCATTGTTCTTCTCAGTCTTTTTTTGTTCGGATTGTTCATCGGATATCCCCTCCCCATGGTAAATGTTCCGTCTGTAATACAGAGCGGTAAACTGCTGCTTCAATACGTGCTTTGATCGTACAATCCAATGCACCTTTGTCTACGATGGTAAGTTTTACGTCGCTGACACCAAGATTTTTCAGAGTTTCCAGTGCTACTTTACGGATCTGGTTTCCATACTGGTTGATCACGGAGCTTTCCATGGAAAAATCTACATTTCCTTCTCCTTTTTCTACAGTTACCTGGCAGTCGCTGGATTCCAGAGTTCCTGCAATGGCTGGCCTTACGATATCCATGTTTATCCTCCTTTTGATCCGGTAACATAACTGCTGCCGGAACCTTTATGTTGTGTTCTTTTGTTCATCTGAAGCTATCGTAAGGTCGTAACCTTACAGGAGAAATAATATTTTTCTTAATATTTGTTAAGGTACGGAATTTTTCCTGCTTTTCTTTTTATAAAACAGATATTCGCAATGTTGGTAAATCTGCCCATTGCGTTTTCTTCGTAAGGTTAGTATAATAACCTCATATTTTAAAAGTGAAAATTTATATACTTTTTATATTTTTCATTCACAGGGAGGATTTGATCATGAAAGAACGTTTAAACTGGGCAGTTCTTGGTACCGGTGTGATCGCCAATCAGATGGCGCAGGCACTTCAGAAAATGGGAAAACCGCTGTACGCAGTTGGAAATCGTACTTATGAGAAAGCCGTCGCTTTTGCCAAGAAATACGGTGTGCAGAAAGTTTATTCAGAAATTGATGAAATGTTTACGGATGAAAATGTGGATATTATCTACATCACAAGTCCTCACAATACCCATTATGCTTTTATGAAAAAAGCACTGCTCCATGACAAGCACCTCTTTGTGGAAAAATCCATCACCCTCAACAGCCGGGAACTGGATGAAATGATCGCTCTTGCAGAAGAAAAAAATCTCATCCTTGCCGAAGCCATGACCATCTGGCATATGCCGATCTACAAAAAGCTCTGGGAAACTGTCCGCAGCGGTTCTCTTGGAAAAGTCCAGATGATCACCATGAATTTCGGAAGTTTCAAAGAATACAACATGAACAACCGTTTCTTCAATATGAACCTGGCAGGCGGTGCCATGCTGGATATCGGTGTTTACGCACTCTCCATTGTCCGGAGCTTTATGGATGAAAAGCCGGATGAGATCTTAAGCCAGTGGAAACCTTCTCCTACCGGTTCTGATGAACAGGCTACCATCCTTCTTAAAAATCATTCCGGCCAGATGGCAACTGTCGCACTTTCCATGCATTCCAAACAGCCGAAACGTGCCATGATCAGCTGTGAAAAAGGTTATATCGAGATCATGGAATATCCACGTGCAGATAAAGCAGTGATCGTAGATGCAGAGACAGGAGAAAAAACTGAGATTTCCTGCGGTGACACTTCCGATGCACTGCTTTATGAGATGGAGGATATGGAACATGCAGTTCTTACACATGATACCTCCGGTTTATATCTGAATTATACAAAAGATGTTATGGATATCATGACTTATCTCCGTAAAGAGTGGAACATGAAATATCCGGATGAAAACTGGAGCTGATCTTCTTCGGTTACTTCTGTTTATTTCTGCCTCTGATACCTGGTCACTGCCAGGATCATGCAGACAAAAACAATGGCAAACATGGCTTCCAGGCCGATGCCTTTCCAGACCGATACAGCTGCCTCCCTCGTGAGGTGGCTGTAACTTCCAAGAGTCTCATTTACGGTTTCATACCAGTACACAGGAAGAAACTGAGACACCTTCAGGACGTTTCTGTCCATAACATTCATGGGAACAAACACGCCACACAGAAAACACATTCCAAGAGACAGAATATTGGCAATGCCGCTTAACATGTTGCTGTTTTTTACAAAAAGCCCGATCAGGTAGGAAAGAGAAAGTGCCACTGCCATCATCACCAGGGTGTTCAGTACATAGTATCCGAAGTTCTCTGAACCTGGAAATGTTTTTCCATACATAAGAATGGCACCTGCCATACCGATTCCCCATAAGCCCCCGCCCATGACAAACATGGCCAGAAGTCCTTCCAGGCTTTGTCTTCTTGCCGAGACTGCCGACGCCTGCATTCTTTTAGGAATATCATTTTTTTTGAAAGCCATCAGCACATATCCCATGACATAGCAGAGCACAGCAAGAAACAGATATGGCATATAGCGGAAATAATAGAGCCATCCAGGGGTACTGCCATTTCCGTCTGTATCCAGCATGGTGACTTCTCCTCTTTTTTCATCCAGGATCGCTGCTGCCGCTTCCTCCTTGGAAAAACCGGCTTCCAGATATGTCCGCATGGTGTTGAGGCAGTTCTCAAGCTGCTGATCTACATAATATGCTGAGTAGGATCCAGGCACCTTTGTCACGGAAATACTTTCCCCGTTTACCATACAGCTCTCATAAAAATCCTCAGGGATCACCACGATGTACTCTATATTTCTGTAAAAAAGCTCTTCCTGAAGCTTCTCCCTATTGTCTTCCAGCATAGTCACATGATGGGTGTTTTCAAACCATTTTACCAGTCCTTCTGCCAGTGGCCCGTTATCTTTATCCACCACACCGATCTTTATTTTTTCGCTTTCATAGCTGGTATAGGTTTCCTTACCGGCTGCTGCCTGAAGTGCCATTGTCACCCCGAAAAAGATGCACAGATACAGGAGGATCAGGCCTGTATTTTTTTTCATAATTCTCATATAGCCTTTAAATACTGTCATAACGTTCCCTCCTGACCATGAAAAAGGATGCCATCACCAGCACCACACACATCACTGCCAGTGTAGCCAGACTTCTGTAATATCTGGCTGTATCATCATATACATTGATACAGTAAAATGCATCGGCGATCAGTGATGCCGGATTGATCCGGTTTACAAACGGGGCACTTTTTTCCACGATATCCTTCATATTTCCGTTCATCAGTCCCGCAAGGAAACTGCTTACCATGGAGATTCCAAGCATGATCCCGATCTTGGCACCTTCCTGCATTTTTCCAAGGCTGCCGACAAACATTCCCATGGACACGCCGATGAGACTTCCGAAAAAAGATACCACCAGCATTTTTCCCATCTGTCCCTGAAAATCCAGATTGAGAATATAACGGAGATACAGGATCAGAATGATCACGTCCATATAGCCCAAGGCAAAAGATGCCAGCTGGTCTGTAAGGATCAGTTTCAGCTTGTGGGTCGGTGTCACACAACGTCTGGCTGCCAGAGGTGTGATATTGGCCTGGATCCCGATAGCTGAGCCAAAGCCGATAAAACATCCGTACAGGCAGGCCATGGCGATCAATGCGTAAAAGAACTGCACATTTCCGTCAATGGTACGGCCCCCAAGTGATACTTCCTTTACCAGACTGTCGGAACTTAACAGGGTCTTCATGGTTTCCATATCCATCTGGGGATTTTTTTCCATAATATTGGTAATGGTCGTTCTGGTATTTTCACAGCTGTCGAGGACCGTCTGGAGGATGCTCTCTTCCATTCCGGTTCCTGCTACTGTGAGGGAAGGTTCTTTTCCCACATAATAAATTCCTTCTACTTTTTTATCTTGCAAAGCTTCCAGAGCTTCCTTTTCCGACATTTCTTCTGCTTTTAAAAGATCGGGATTACTTTTTTTCACCTCATCCAGATATGTCATGAAAAACGGATCTGCGGAATCTTCCTTCACCACTGCCGCCGGAACCGTCTGAAAATCTGCTTCATTGATATTTCCAAATGCAAAGTAGAAAAAAGTTCCAAGCACAAGTGGAAAAACCAACGGCCAGAAGATGATATTAAAATTGCGGATCTTGGAAAGAAAACTGTATTTCAGTAAATGCAACATCTCCGATCCCCTCCTAATCTCTCAGCTGTTTTCCGGTGATCTCCAGAAATACATCGTTCAGCGTTGGAAGCTCGGAAAAGACTCTTCCAAAAGAAATATCCTGACTCTGCAGATAATTAAGAAGACGGATCAGGTTATGCCTGGCATCGGTACAGCGCACGACCAGCACCTGTTTTTCGTACTGCACATCAAACACATGATCCAGTGTGCGGATATCCTGGAGATTTTTTTCTTCCAGGGCAATGGCTTCCACTGTGATGGTCTCTCCTGTTTTGATCATCTGCTTCAGTTCCTCTTTTGTTCCCTGCGCGATCACTCTTCCGTGATCCATGATGGCGATCCTGGTGCAGATCTGCTCTACCTCTTCCATGTAGTGGGAAGTGTAGATAATGGTGGAGCCCTGCCGGTTCAGTGTCTGGATTCCTTCCAGGATCTTGTTTCTGCTCTGAGGATCTACGGCTACCGTTGGCTCATCCATGATGATCAGCCTTGGTTTGTGAGCGATCCCGCAGGCAATGTTCAGTCGGCGCAGAAGACCTCCGGAAAGCTTCCTGGGATGCATTTTCCGGAAATCTTCCAGGCCTGTAAATTCAATGGCTTCCTCCACCAGCTCTTTTCTTCGTTTCTTGTCTCTTATGTAAAGGCCGCAGAAATAATCAATATTTTCCTGTACGGTCAGTGTGTCAAAAACGGCGACATTCTGAAAGACAACGCCGATATTGCGCTTTAAATCATAGCTGTCGGGCTTCATAGGTTTTCCAAAGACCTCGATTGAACCTTTATCGTATGCCAGCAGGGACAGCAGACAGTTCATGGTCGTTGTCTTTCCGGAACCGTTCGGCCCTAAAAGCCCTAAAATTTCTCCTTTGGATACGGTTAAGTTAAAATGGTCCACGGCAACCAGTTCATGATAACGTTTGACCAGATTTTCAATTTTTACAATGGTTTCTGCCATAAAAAATCCTCCTGATAATGTTGGTGTTCATATTGTAAGCTGTTATAAACATTGTAGCGTGTGAGGGCAGAATGCGGTAGTGAAGAATATCAGAATCGGAAGTGACATTTGTCATATCTTGCGGTACAATAAAAATATAAATAATCAGAAGGACGGCAGATTTTAGCGGGACTGCCGTATGGAAATGAGGAAAATGTGAGAAAGATTACAGATATGCTGGTACTGTACGTGCTGTGTGCCGTACTCGAATCAGCCTGCGGGATTACCAATCATGTAGTGGTGAGTCTGCTGTTGTTATTTATTGAGGTGTGTGCCGTTATATATCTGCAAAGCATGGCGGGAAGGACATTTGCGGTGACGGTCTATCTGTTGTCGTTTTTAGTGATAAAAGAGACATCATATGGCTTTCCGGTTGTACTGTATGCCGTCTGGGAACAGGTGCTGGAGGCATGGGAGAAAAAAGAGATAAAAAGGACGGCAGTAGCAGGCATTACAGTTTTTTTGTGGGTATTTTTTGGCGTTGCGGCATCGCGCTATATCCTGTCGGGTACAGACAGGATACAGTGGCAGATACTATGGATTGTTTTTGACATGCTGGCGGTATATCTGCGGCAGATGACATGGCAGGATAGAGAACTGCAAAAGGAGTTCATCCGCATACAGGATGATGACAGGGAATATAACAGAATGTTAAAACTGAAAAACCGCTATTTAATTGAAAAGCAGGACGCACAGGTTTACAGTGCAACCTTAAAGGAGCGCAACCGTATTGCAAGGGAAATTCATGACAATGTAGGACATCTGCTTTCAAGGGCGCTTATCCAGACGGGAGCGGTCATTGCAGTCAGCCGTGATGAGCAGACGAAACCGTTGCTTTTAAGTATTAAAGAAACCTTAGACTGTGCGATGAACAATATCCGTAACAGTGTTCATGATTTGCATGATGAATCGGTGGATTTAGAGCAGACCGTCCGTGAGATGACGGAAAAAGCAGAGGGGTATACGGTCAGTTACGAATATGATATGTCACAGGACCTGCCGAAGGAATTAAAATACTGCATTATCTCGATTGTAAAAGAGGCATTGTCCAATGTAACCCGGCACAGCGATGCTGACAGGGTGAAGCTTTTACTGCGGGAGCATCCCGCCTTTTATCAGATTTTAATTCAGGATAACGGTAAATGTGTGCATCCGGGGGAAGGTACGGGAATCGGGATTACCAATATGCGCCAGCGGGTGGAAACGTTTGGCGGAACGATAGATATCCGCACAGAAAACGGATACCGCATTTTTATCCACATTCCAAAAGCAGATATTCCTGCCGGAAGATGAGAAACTGTCCGGGATTTTTTCACTGCCGTTTTGCGGCAAAATTGCCCGGAAAATAAGGAGAAGTATGAAAGTAGTAATAATTGACGATGATAAACTGGTAAGCATGTCTTTGAAAATGATTCTGGAAAACGGAACGGATATTGAAGTGGCGGCAGTCGGAGAAGACGGACGGGAAGCTGTGTCACTATATAAAAAATACAGTCCTGATATTTTACTGCTGGATATCCGTATGCAGTATATGACCGGACTGGAAGCGGCAAGAAATGTGCTTGCGCAGGATCAGTTTGCACAGGAT
>OGRU01000311.1_pt1 | contig 48394 bp, 46 predicted proteins | sample 1553541 | NCBI WGS metagenome assembly OGRU01 (sample SAMEA2580068, study PRJEB22360) | human gut metagenome | biome: human gut; feature: human-associated habitat; material: faeces | place: Denmark | collected 2008/2010
AGCCGCCGTGCTTTGAAAGAGTCTTCAGACGAGAAATCGTCCGGAGACTCTTTTTTGTGTTTGTACGTATGCGATGGAGCACATCAGTTGCCCACGCCATATGTCCATGCGTGTGTGCCTGTGGCTTTTAACTAGTGGCAGAAATCAGGTCAGGAATGCTAGCGTCGCTCCTTCCATTAAGGTCAAAATTCTGCACCTGTCCACGCCATCTGTCCACGCAGGTGTCGCTGTGGCCTGTCCCTGTGGCAGGACTCTGCGGTCCTGGAATGACGTGTTTCCCTGTGGGGCTGCCGTCCGGGGCCTGCGGACAGGTGTATTTGTCATGGTTGTCCCCGCCCTATGTCCACGTGTGTGATGACCGTCTCCGTTTCGACCCTCTTGACAGGTCGATGTGGCCGTAATTGTCTGTATCTTAATTGATTGAGTAATAAGTCTCTTGCCAAGAGGTCTTTTTGAAAGGTGGTCTTGGCAGATTCCTGTTGTGGCCATTCTCTCGCAATGCCTTCAATTTCAGTGTCTTACCGCGAATGTGTCACTAATCGCACCTGCCAAGAAGGTCGAAAATCATGGCTCTCCTTGATTGGTTTCCGGAAATCCATCTGTGCCTGTCCATGCATTATTGCCCCAATGGTGCGTTCCCGTCCGCACCGTCTATTTTACCGTGAGATTTTCGATCCTCTTGACAGGTTGATTCGGCCGTAATTGTTTGTATCTTAATTGATTAGGTAATCAGCCTCTTGCCAAGAGGTCGTTTCGAAAGGTGGTCTTGGCAGATTCATGTCGTGGCTTTAATCTCGCAACGCTCTCATCTTCAGTATCTTACCACGAATGTGTTCCTGATCGCGCCTGCCAAGAAGGTCGAAATTTTGCACCTGTCCACGCTATATGGCCATACGTGTTTCTCTCTGTCCTGTTCCTGTGGCAGAACTATGTTTGAGTGTATCCTTGTTTTGTCGTATTTTCTCGCTGTGTCATTTTCGTGGGTGTCTCCAGAGTCACGTATTGATGCGCCGCCAGCGGTTCCGTACTTTTGCTTTCCAGTGTGATTTTCGACCCTCTTGGCAGATCGATGTAGCTGTAATTGTCTGTATCTTAGTTGATTAAGTAATAAGTCCCTTGCCAAGAGGTCGTTTCGAAAGGTGGTCTTGGCAGATTTATGTCGTTGCTCTTGTCTTGCAATGCGCTCAATTTCAGTATCTTACCACGAATGTGTTCCTAATCGCGCCTGCCAAGAGGGTCGAAAATCATAGCTCTCCTTGATTGGTTTCCGGAAATCCTGAGAGCTTTTCCACGCCACGCTTGTCTATGTTTAAGCTTCTCCTGGTTTTGCCGTTGTCCATGCATTATTTCCACAATGGTGCGTTCCCGTCCGCAGGCTCCGGATGCGAACCAGTACATACTGACGAAACGGTGTAAATATCGGACTGATTTTACACCGTTTGTTTCAATTTACCAATTCGGTGTAAATAATGCCTGTTATTTACACCGTTTTGCCGCAATCACTCATACCTTCTGCTTCTTCCTGAACGACAGGAGATTCATTCTCCAGGACAAACCGATATTCGCATACGTCTGCTTATCGACAAGAGCACCATTTGGATTGCCGTTGGAACCGAACGTCTTGCAGAAAACCGCATGGATACGTAAATCCTTGTTCTGCTTCAGCGGAAAGAATTCGAAACCGCCTCCGGCACGTGTAATGGAAGTGCCTGGCATAACAGACGGATCACCACTCGAATTTATCTTGTTGTGGTCATGGCTCGCCTTTGCAAATACGCTCACATGATCACAAATGTCATACATGAATTTGCCGACGACCGTGAAATCAAGAAATAAAGAAGGATCTCTAAGCATTGACCTGTTCATCACATCGACGAAAAACGACGCGCCACCCACACTGAACATGTTACCCAAGGCAATATAATTCATGAACTTGCCCTGAGCATACTCGACAAAATTCACCGACCACAGAGGCTTGAACCATTTGTAAGCCCCGCTCCATAGCAGATTATAGGAATACGTGTCCTCCTTTTCGGCAATATTCCTGAAGGGACTCTGGCAGAACTGGAACACCAGTTCATCATTCCTGTCATTGAAAAGAAAAGAAACACTCGCACCAAGCTGGTAACAGTCAATGTTATTGCTGAACTCGGAAATAAAATAAATGTCAATAGGGGCCAGGTCATACTCATAACCTCCGATAGAAACAGTCTGTTTGCCTGCCGAAAAATACCAATGATCAGTCGGCTTGTAGGTCAGATAAAGGAAATCAGTAGCATCGAAAAAAGACTCATCCTTGTGCGCCCTGTTCAGACGCTGCCTGTAGAAGTAGGATAGGCGAGGAGTCAGGTCACCATTGAAATATATACTCAAATTCTTGCCTTTAAAACCGCTGTTCTCACGAAGAGGAGAACCATCAATGTACTCTCTCTGGTAGTCAAACCTGGTCAGTACGCCAAAGTTCAGAAGGGTTTCATCCTGTGCTGTTACATTCCATGTTGCTGACAATGAAAGCATTATGGATAAAATCAGATATTTAATGCGCATTTGTGTTATTAGTTGGTGCGCAAATTTACGGAGAATAAGTGAAATTAACGAAAATTTTGGCCTTACCTGTTGCATAATCAAAAAACTGTTGTAACTTTGCAGTGTATTAATAAACTCATACACTATGATAAGAATTGAGAATCTAGGTTTCAGCTACGGAAAAGTTCCGGTACTGAAAAACATCACGATGAACCTGGAGGCCGGAAAAATATATGGACTCCTCGGAGAAAACGGAGTAGGAAAGACAACCTTGCTGACCTTGCTTTGCGGACTTAAAAAAACGACTGAAGGAAGTATAACAGTCGATGGCATTGACCCATACAGCAGAAAACCTGAGTTGTTGTCCAAGCAGTTCTACCTCGCCGACGAGATGCTTACCATGCCGATAAAGGCAGCCGATTATGCGAAGATGACAGGAGAATTCTGGCCGGACTACAGCCAGGAGCGCTTTCTGGAGATTATGGAACTCTTCGAGAACGACCCTCAGAAAAAACTCAACGCCATGTCCACAGGACAGTTGAAAAAGACCTATATATCGTTGGCATTGTCGCTCGGATGCAAGTATCTCTACCTCGACGAGCCGACCAACGGACTTGACATCCCGTCCAAGGCACAGTTCAGAAGCGCATTGATGAAATACACATCTGAAGACTCGACTATAATAATCTCCACCCATCAGGTCAGGGACCTCGAGAACATCATTGACCCTATCATCATTCTGGACAAGCAGGACGTGCTCATGAACGCCAGCATTGAAGAAATTTCCCGGAAACTTTACTTCGACTACGGCACCCAGATCCATCCGGAGTCACTTTACAGCGAGCAACTTCCGGGCGGATTCATCCAGGTCTATCCGAATGCGGAAGGCCTTGAGAGCAAAGTCAATATCGAGGCTCTCTTCAATGCCGTCCACAAGAACAAGGAACTCATCAAAGGCCTGTTCCAGGTAGCGTCTAACAAGTAAGACATATTAAATCATAATATCATGAACAATACATTTTCATTCAACCGTTTCGGAAAATATTTCAGATACGATTTGAAGCGCTGGGTGGCGTCATTCGGCCCGACCCTGCTTCTGATGTCAGCCGTACCGGTGATTCTATATACATTCATCGCCATTTATTCGCTCCTGTTCAGCGGACAGTGGGAAACCCCGGGCGAGACAACCAGAATCGTGGCGTCCGTCATTACCACTGTTGTGATGGTACTCATCTATCCTGCAAGCGTTTACGGATATATTACCGATAAAAAGGCCGGCTCGTCATTCCTGATGATACCTGCATCGGTACCGGAAAAATTCTTGTCAATGCTACTGAACACCATCTTCGTGGTGCCACTGACATTCGGACTCATCTATCTCTCATTGGACGGTATAATCTGTGCCATCGACGGCAGCTGCGGAGGCAGTCTGTTCAAGTGTGTAAGAGACGGCGTAAACACCATACTTACATTCCCGTTCTCAAGCGACGCCCCTGTTAGCGTTAGCCTTTTCTCAATGTGGATTCACTCTGCAGGCTCAGCCCTGTTCTTCCTGTTGGGAGCACTTTTCTTCAAGAAGCACAAAATCTTGTACCCGCTCCTCATCATTATCGGCATTCAGATGTTCTTCAGCATCCTTTTCGGCATCGTCATCAGCCTCGGCTTGATTGACATTGACAGTTTCGGACTTTGGACAGAACGCATTGCTGAACAATATCTCACGAATCCGAACTTCCTGAGTTGGGCGATACCTGCATTCAATATCATTGCGACGCTTTGGGATATCCTTGTCTTTGCAGCATTCGCGACAGCGGTATATTTTAGATTGAAAACCATAAAGCATTAATAATCATGGAGTTTGATAGTAATAGGCCGATTTATCTCCAGATTCTGGATGCAATATGTGACCAGATTCTGGAAGGAACACTCCAGCCGGACGGAAGAATACCGTCAGTCAGGGACTACGGAGCCCAGCTGGGAGTGAATCCAAATACGATAATGCGATCGTATGAGAAACTTACGAACGACGGAATAATATACAACAAGAGGGGACTGGGCTATTTCATCTCCGCTGATGCCAGGGATAAAGTATTGAGCATCAAGAGGACGGAGTTTATGGATGACATTTTCCCGAAAATCCGCCACCAGATGGAACTTCTCGGTATCGGGCCCGAGATTTTCAATGACATTGAAATAGCCCGATAATTCCAAATAATTGATTTTATGAAATATATCAGTTTTATAGCGGCTCTCGCGCTGCTGGTGACCGGCACACAATCATGCATCGTCCGCATTGACAAGAACAAGGCTCTCGAAATGGTGCGACTTTTCAATGAACGAACCATAAAGGCCAGCGGAGTCATGGCGTCCAAAGAAATCAAGACTGGAAACTGTCATCGACTTACTGTAAGTAACGGCATTTATGTGGAGTACCTCCAGGATGGGAAGAACTTCGTGACTGTCAATGCTTCTGACAATATTCTTCCTTACATTGATGTCATAGTCAATGATGGCGAACTGACCATCGGCGTTAAAGATTCGGCATCATACAACAGAATCTGGAACATGGACGCAAAGGTCATCGTTCATGGCTCGGCCTTGGGAAGTCTGGACCTGAAAGGAAGTGGAGACTTCACTTGCAAGGAATTGTCAATGCCGGATGACCTCGTCACCATTGCCATCACCGGAAGCGGTACAGCCGAATTCGGGAAAATCCTCACTTCGGAATTCAGCATTGACATAAGCGGCTCTGGCTCACTCGATTGCGAAGAAATCAAGACCGGAAGGGTGGATGCCCTCGTAAGAGGCAGCGGCGATGTCGAATTTGATAAGGTCAATGCCGATGTGCTGACCTCCTCTGTCAGAGGCAGCGGTGACATGGATTTCGATAATGTCAATGTAAACAGCGTCGAAGCATACATTACCGGAAGCGGCGGCATATCTCTGGTCGGCAAGACCGGCAAGGCGACTTACATGGTAGTCGGCTCAGGCGACATCGATGCCGCCAAGATGAAATGCGGAGCGGAGCCCGACATTACTGCTACGGGAAGCGGTTCGGTTTCATACCAGACCGCGGACGGAAAAATCAAATCAAAATAATCAGAGTTCCGCTTTTGTGGACTTGGACATTATATATTTTTCATAAGCGTTTTTTGTGGGTTTTGGCAGATAGGATAAATTTCCTGTCTGCCAAAACGTTATCTTTATGTCAAATGGTCGAAAAAATTTATATTTTGGTCGATTAGGTCTAATTTTGTCGAAGTTTTTACCAATAAAAGCGACAAAATGTATAAAAGACTAATTGTTACAGCAGCACTTTTGGCTGCATCAGTCTCCGCTTTCGCGGGAGGCTACGTCACAAATACCAATCAGAATGTGGCATTTTTGAGAAATCCTGCACAGAATGCGGTAATCGGTGTTCAGGGTGCTTATTTCAACCCTGCGGGTGTTGCGTTCATGGAAAATGGCTGGCATCTGGCAATCGACATTCAGTCAGCAGTTCAGAGAAGATATACCACTTCGACTTATGAACCATTGAAATATGGCATTGACAATGACGGCAAAGGATATAAGAAATACACCGGAAAGTCATTTGTACCGGTTCTTCCGCACCTCGATCTCGTGTACAAGCACAATAACTGGTTCGGTTCATTCCATTTCGGAGTCGTTTCCGGAGGAGGAAAGGCAAAGTACGACCAGGGACTCGGCTCATTCGAAGCACCTGTTGCGATGATTCCTGCATTGATCAACAATCTCGTGGGAACCAATATGATAACCGGTTATGATGCGGATATTAATCTTACCGGTGAGCAGTACAATTTCGCGGGGCAGCTTAACCTTGGTTACAAGATCAGCAAGAACTGGAGTGTTTCTGCCGGTGTCCGTCTGAATTACATTTCCAACTATTATGTGGGAAGCCTCAAGAATATCCAGCTCCAGTACGGCGGACAGATGCTTCCTGCTGCCAATGTCCTTGGCGCTGCCATTTCACAGCTCTCCGGAGGGATGATCTCAGCTGACCAGGCAACAGCAATGGCAGGTGGCCTCGTAAGCGACAAAAACCTCGACGCACATCAGAAAGACATCGCATACACGCCGATTATCTCAGTTGACTACAAGACCGGAAAGTTCAATTTCTCAGCTCGTTACGAGTTCAATACCAGGGTCCGTCTGAACAATGACACAAAGGCGAACACTACCGGTATCTCACAGTTCGATGACAAAAAGACCATCGCTGCCGATATCCCTGGCAATATCAATGTCGGAGGTCAGTATTCAGTTAAGCCTAACTTCCGCGTAGCTCTCGGTGTAAACTACTACTTCGACAAGCAGTCAAAGCAGTATAACAATGAGACCGGTCTCAATGACAAGCAGAACTATCTGAAACACAATTCTTTCGAAATTCTCGGAGGTCTTGAATATGACGTCTGCCCACTTGTTACCCTCAGTATCGGAGCCAACAGCAGCACATTCGGTTTCGGAAATGATGCACGTTATATCTCAGATATGAGTTACTCTACAAGTTCGATCTCAGGCGGTCTGGGAGCACAGTTCCATGTCAGCAAGAAAGTCAATATCGACCTTGGCGTCTATAAGACATTCTTCATGCACTTCACTAAGGAACAGGCAGATTATGGTGGAAACGGCGCTCTCATCGCAGCTAAACTTACCCCTGTACTCGGACAGCTTGCCCCTGTAGTTCCAGGTCTTGCAGAGAAACTTGACATAAAGAATCTTCAGATTCCCGGACAGGATGATTTCTACCGCACAAGTATTGTTGCAGGTGTCGGAGTATCAATCGCGTTCTAATCAGTCGTTTGACGCGGACTTAACATTAACATAGAAAAGAAAACCTGAACCGAAACGCTCTTCCGTGCCATGACACACGGAAGAGCGTTTTTTATGATTGTGACTTATGATTGGCGACTTGGCACGACCCTCTTGTGGGACGGATGCCCGGACTATTTTCTGAATGTATATCTGAGTCCGAAACCAAGTGCGAAATTGGTCGGCTTGTCAGTATAGGAAGACCGTGGCTGCCTGTCATTCTTGAAATGATGGCTCATGCCCGGCTCGACATATATACCGAGAGACGGCAGGACATTGACCTGGACACCAGCGGTAGCATTGACAGACCATAGCAGGCCTTTCGGCGTGATCGCATTCTGGTGTGTGGAAGTCATCGAATTATGGAGGTGATCGGTCGTCTTTATGCTGCCTTTCACCCCGAATTCCATCATTCCGCCGGCTGAGGCATATATATCGACGTATCTGGAATTCAGGAAATTAAACGTCAGATTCAGCGGAACTCCCAAATAATGAAGCGTCTGCTCACTGTTGCTCCATGACCTGGTCGTGGATTCAGAACCTCTCTTTATGTCTGACTGAAGGAGGGAATAGGTCAATCCGCTTTCGATTCCGAGCAAGTTGGTAAATGCGTATCTTGCTGTCAATCCGAGTTTTACGGGCATCTTGTGCGTATAGGAATCATTGACTTCCGGCTGGTTGAATACAATCGTACCTGCACTTGTGAGAATCCTGTCATCAGCCCAGCCGACAGTTCCGGCCTCGCCTTCAAGCGGATTGGAACCCATCACTGCTCTCGGCTCGAATTTGTCCATCGATGACGAACTCCCGGCCCCTGCCGCACCGAGTCCGATACTTAAACCACGCCTGTCCGCGCGCCTTTTCTCCTGCGGCTCCGATCTCAGATATTCCTCCCAACTCATCGTTTCATCGGAATTGTCAATGCCGGTGACCGGCTCTTTGTCAATGCCTTCGTCCGAAATCTCGTCGATGCCGGAATTGTCGTTTTTGTCAATGTTAATGATCTCTGCTTCTTCCGTTATATGGACTCTTGCCATCACTGGCGCGGATTCATATGCCGCCTTGTGATGCTCGGCTTTTTCAGTCGGCCCGGCCTTGAATTCCGGTGTTTTCTCTATAGGATTTTCTGAGAGTGCAAGTGTCTGGACGGCAGAAGATTCCGGAAGAATCTCCGGACTGTCATTGACAATTTCAGGGGCCTCAGCCTCGTTGTAGGCGGTATAGTTGTCGGCCTCATTGTCATTGACCTTTACAAAAATCAGAGCCCCTGTCATGACGGCGGCAACTGCGGCTGCTGAACGCCATATCCACATCGGTATGGCGGACTTTCCGGTCGCGGAACCCTGTCCGGCCAATCCTGCCTTGGAACTGATGCCGGCCCAGACCTTGTCCGATGGCTCCACGCTGTAGGTGTCCATCTTATCTCGCAACTTGTCTGTCCAATCTTGTCTCATATTGACTCTTGTTTCTTGTATTCTGTGATTTTCTTTGCGAGAATTTTTCTCGCCCTGTGGAATTGGGATGCCGATGTGCTTTCTGTAATGCCCAGCATTTCAGCGATTTCCTTGTGGGATTTGCCTTCGAAAACGAAAAGGTTGAAGATAGTTCTGTATCCGTCGGAAAGTTCCTGAATCATCTTCATCAGGACATCATTTGGTATTTCCGAAACTTCAGGCTCTTCTTCAGCCGTCTCTTCAGCCTTGTCAGGCAGCTTGTCGGGGAGTTCCACGAAGTTCCATTTTTTCTGTCGTCTGAGATACTGCAGAGCTTCATTGACAGTGACCCTGCTGATCCAGGCCTTTACCGAGCCGGTACCCTTCCATGAAAACTTGTCGAAGGAAGAAAAAATCTTGATGAAACTGTCCTGAAGAATGTCCTCGGCTGTTTCCTTGTCAGGAATGTACCGGCAGCACAAAGCGAGAAGATATCCGGAATAGGTATCATACAGCTTTTTCATCGCTGTCTCGTTGCCTTTCCGGATATCATCTGCGAGTTTCTTTTCAGAATATGCTTTGATGTCTGCCAATCGCATTCCGTTGTATTGAAAAATCCGGCTGTGAATGCCGTGTTATTTTCCGTCTCCAGGACGGGTCTTGTAGTCGAATTCGACAACCTTTGTCTCGCCGTTCCAGTTTCTGTATCTGACCTTGAGTTTCACTGTCTTGCCCTGGGTGTCCGGCAATGTGTTCAGCCTGAATGCCACGTAAGCGTCGGACTGTACCTCCGGAGCGTCAGCGAAACGGTTATGTCTGAATTCCACGAGGTAAGGGTCTGACGGATCCACGCCTGTAACCAGATTGACCTCATGCTTGATGTTTATGTAAGCTCCCCATAAAGTTCTGAATCTCAGTGTGAGATAACCGTCTTCGCATACAGTCGGGAATGCATTTACAAGGGCTACAGGGTCATTGCCGTATTTCGCGGTGTTCTTTTCGTCGGAACCGAGCGACTCCACGGTATTCTTCGTGAGGAGTTCACGTGACCAGTTTATGAAACCTACCTGGGCTCCTTTCTCTTCGCTTTCCTTCTTATAATTTATGAACGCGCGGACTTCCTTGTTTCCGAAAGGTGACTGTTTCAGGTTTGAAGGATAAATCACGGTGCTGTCGTCAAGCTGCATGTAGAAAGGATAACCGTTCTGTGCTACAGGTTTGATGGTGACAACTGCGTTAGGGATGAGTTCCGAGTATGAAATTCCGTCGTCTTTAAGGCAGGACTGCATTGTGGCGGCCGCTGCAATCGCCATTGCGATTTTTGTTAAGTTATTCATAATTTTCATGATGACTGATTTTTGTTCTCCGACATAAATGCGTCTGCCCGCGAATCTTGCATGTCTGATGAAAATTATTTTACAGTTTTGCTCTTCGGCTGTCCGCGGAGGAGGCCCAGCGACCAGTCTGCCTTGATTTTGTCAATGATGCCGCACACTATCTTGAACGTCCTGCTGTAGTGGCTGTAGTTGGCCGGAGTGATGAAATTCACTCGACCCTGTCTCAGAAGTTTTTCAGCAACTGCCTGTTTTCCCGGATTTTCCGGGTTATAGACTGCTATCGAATGCCCGCCGAACATGCTGACGATTTTCATGCATGGGACGTCAGTTTCTCCGTCTCCCACGTATATCATCTGCGTGAAAGGGATGCGTTTCTTGTCTTCGGCGATACTTTCATTGACCTGGTTAGTGTCCCTCGCGCTGAAAATTCCCTTGTTGATTTTGAAGATGAACTGCGTCTTGGCCGTGTAGTCCACAGCGATTCCCGGCCATTCTGCCTCGCCTTTGGTGTCGTAGATGAATGTGCTTGCGAAAATGTGCTTGAACTGTTTGGCGATAGGGCAGCCTTCGATGATTTCCTTCAGTCCGGAGGAATTGATGTAATGCTCGATTCTCACGCCTCGGCTCTTCCCGTATTCATTGACAAGGTCGAACCACGAAGTCACGCCCTCGAAGAGTTTGATATCCTTTCCGAATTTCTTGAACTCGCTGCGTTTCAGCTTGATATCATTCTTCTTGGCCTCATCTACCATCAGTTTCATGTAGGCCAGGATATTGCTCGCATCCTGTCCTGCCGCGATGCCGTCACTCATTTTCCAGAATTCCTCAGGCGTCTTGCCGATGGCCTGGATGAATCCGAACTCCTGCATGTTTCCCGGGGAAAGCGTCCCGTCGAAATCGTAAATCAATGCAACAATTGGTTTTCTCGTCATAACCGGATGAAATTAAAGTCTTTGGCAATGCCGAACAAATGTAGCATGCCTCTGCACAAATATAACGGAAAGTTGTTAAATTTGCGCCCGATACACAAAATATTAATACTATGGAACATTATTTTGCGAGACTTCAGAATGCTGTAAGACTTTATTGGGAAAAGCCTGCTGTATGCAACTATAGAGGTGAGTCTTTCACCTATGGCCAGCTTGCAACTCAGATTGAGCGTTTCCACATCTTTTTCGAAGCTTGTGGGCTGAAGAAGGGCGACCGCATAGCCATCTGCGCCAAGAATACTGCAAGAATGGCTGTTTCTTTTCTGTCGGTCAATACATATGAGACTGTCGTGGTGCCGATTCTTTCAGACTTCACTCCTGAAAGTGTAAATCATCTTGTAGATCATTCGGAGAGCCTTATCCTTATGACTGACAATGATATATGGGCAAAGTTGGATATCAAGGCCATGCCGCGCCTGAAGGCTGTCGTAAGTGTCAATGACTTTACGCTTCTTTATGTGGCGGATGAGAAGGTAAGGGAGGCGTTCGCTTCCGTATCCGAGAGGTTTGCACAGAAATATCCGATGGGGTTCACGGGGGAGAACGTTACCTACAATACCGACAACTGGGATGACCTGAATATAATCAATTACACCTCCGGAACCACCAGTTCCCCTAAGGGTGTCATGCTGACCTATAAGGCATTGAGCGCGACCATCGACTTCGGCCAGCGCCATATTCCGTCATCGGATAAATTTACGATGGTGTCAATGTTGCCGATGGCCCACATGTACGGCCTTGTTTACGAGTTCCTCTATCCGCTCTGCAACGGAACCAGCATCACCTTCCTCGGCAAGACTCCTTCTCCGACCCTTCTTCTGTCGGCGATGCGTGACGTGAAGCCATACCTTCTCATCACTGTGCCTCTTGTCATGGAAAAAGTGTTCAAGAGTGCCATCAAGCCTGTCGTCGAGAAGCCTGTGATGAAGGTCCTGACCAGAATCCCGGGAATCAAGTCGTTGCTGTTTAAGAAGATACGCGGGAAACTCCTCAGCGCCCTTGGCGGAAATCTCCAGATGATTATCATGGGCGGTGCGCCGCTGAATCCTGAAGTGGAGAAGTGGTTCAAGAAACTTGGACTTCCATATACCGTGGGGTACGGAATGACTGAAGCCGCTCCGCTTCTTGCTTACGAGCCGTGTGACAGTTATGTCCCAGGTTCTTGCGGCAAGTCTGTGGATTGTGCGACTGTCCGCATTGACTCTGATGATCCCCAGCACGTTGTGGGTGAAATTCAGGCTAAGGGTGACAATATCTGTCTTGGCTACTATAAGGCTCCTGAGGCTACTGCCGCTGCATTTACGGAGGACGGATACCTCAAAACCGGTGACCTCGGTATCATTGACGCTGAAGGAAACATCTTCATCAAGGGCCGCAGCAAGAGCATGATTCTCAGTGCCAACGGACAGAATATCTATCCTGAGGAAGTCGAGGCTGTGGTGAACAATCAGGATTATGTTGTGGAGTCTGTTGTCGTGGACCGAGCTTCGAAACTTGTAGCATTGATTTATCTCGACCAGGATGCGATCCGCAAGAACGGACTTGATGCCGAGACCGTCGCAGATATTCCTGAGCGTGTCAGAATCGCATCGAACAGGGCTCTGCCGTCATACAGCCAGCTCCAGAAGGTTGAGGTCGTGGACAAGCCTTTCGAGAAGACTCCTAAGATGAGTATCAAGAGATTCATGTATAAATAATTTCTGTCCGCGCTTGCGGAAGAATGCAACATTTTCCAGATTTCCTGCATCTATGTTTCGGATTTTAACCAACAACATATTATGAGCGGGAAGATGAGAAAATTCTTATCGGCTGCCGCAATCGTGGCAGCCGTTTCTTTGTCAATGTCTCAGGACCTCTTGGCATTCAGGCCCATAAGGCCGTTCAAATTCGATGTTTCGGTCAATGCTGCCGCAGGTGAACTGAATCATCATTGCGTTCTCTTCAAAGACAACGGTTCGTTCAAGAATTTTGAAAATCACATGGTTGCGGACATGTATTCGGATGCCGTGCGCAATATGAGGTATTCTGGTCTTTATTCTGTGCTTTTCGAGGTCAGGGTCGCAAGTCGTATCGCTGTCGGCGCGGACTTGTCTCTTTCTGTCGTATCCGGTGATGTCTATCATGGACTGAAGAAAGTGAAGCCTATATATACGAAATCTTTTGCAGCCTATGTGATGCCGGAAGTCAGGTTCTACTATTTGATGACCAGGCTTTCCACATTGTCAGGATCTGTAGAACTCGGTGCCGGATTCTATGAGGGATGTCCGCAGAACGTGGCATTCGAGTATCAGATAAAACCTTTATCCTACACGCTTGGAGGCAAGGTTTACGGTAAGGCGGAATTGATATTCGGAAGTGTTTTCAACGGAATCAATTTCGGAGTCGGTTATAAATTCTAAAATAACTCAGTATGAAGAAGATACTATTTGTTTTGTTTGCAGGAATTCTGATGTCATCCTGCATGTCCAGATGCGATGAAGACGAAACCAGATTCTGGGGCCAATATGAATATAACCGCCAGTATTATGAGCATTATTCTGATGACATCATGGAAGAAGTTGCCAGGAATTCGATTTTTACCCTGGATTATGTCCTTCGCCTTAAGGAGACATTGAACGTTCCTCTTACCGGTGGCACATATGTGATAGTCGATACCAATGGGGTGAAGGCCGGTCCGCTGGAATGTATGATTTCAGGTCGGGATACCCTCTGGTCGATATCGCACAGAACTTTCAATATCAGGCAGGAAGGCAATGTCTGGAAAGTGACGAAGAAAGACGGTGACGCCCATAAGAACTACCGGTACAATTTCGAACTGACTGCTGAGATGACAGAGGAGGTAGGACCTGGAACTGTCCATCATCCGTGGAAGATTTCATTTGAGGGGGAGAGGTTCGAGGCATCTGACTACACTCTTGGATTCAGGACTGAAGATATGCTTGTGTCCTGGAAATATCCGGGTTCTTTCCGTAATCAGGAAGCTTTGTGCACAGGTGCACTTTCATTGTCGTTCCGCTGTCTGGGAAAAGTGTTGGACACAATGGAGGCCACGTATCTTAAAGACGGGTCCATACAATATGTGAAGTCGTTCTAGAGACGGTCATCCGGCTGAATCCTTCTGACAAAATGTCATGACAATCTGATTGGAACGTTATTTGACTTTTACACTGCCGTCCGGGTATTCCGGGCGGTATTTTTATTTTGAATAACTAAAACATAAATATTATGGCAGAGATGAAAGGTAAAATAGGTGTCACTACGGAAAATATATTCCCGGTGATTAAGCAGTTCCTGTATTCAGATCATGAGATATTCCTCAGGGAACTTGTGGCCAATGCAGTAGATGCTACCGAAAAAATGAAGGCACTTGCTTCTTCAGGCGATTTCAAGGGCGTTCTGGGAGACCTTTTCGTGAAGATTGAACTTGATGAAGACAAGAAAGAACTCAGAATCATTGACCGCGGTATCGGTATGACTGAGGAAGAGGTGGACAAATATATAAATCAGATTGCATTCTCTTCAGCAGGCGAGTTCCTCGAGAAATACAAGGACCAGATCGGCAATATCATCGGACATTTCGGTCTCGGATTCTATTCGGCATTCATGGTTTCCAAGAAGGTGACCATCGAGACCCTTTCCTGGAAGGATGGCGCAAAGGCTGTCAAATGGTCATGTGACGGCAGCCCTGAGTACGAGATGGGCGAGTGTGACAAGACTGACAGGGGAACTGTCATCACACTTTATCTCGATGATGACTCTACAGAGTACGCTTCCAAGGGAAAAATCGAACAGCTCCTCAGTAAATACTGTAAGTTCATGCCGTTCCCGATCGTGTTCGGCAAGGAACAGGAGTGGAAGGACGGAAAATATGTCGATACGGACAAGGACAAGGTCATCAACAGCGTGGAGCCTCTCTGGACACGCAAACCGGCTGACCTGAAGGAAGAGGATTACATGAACTTCTACAAGGCCCTGTATCCTACCTATGAGGATCCGCTTTTCTACATCCACCTGAATGTGGACTATCCGTTCCACCTGACAGGTATTCTCTACTTCCCTAAGATCAAGGAGAGAATGGCTATCGAGAAGAACAAGATTCAGTTGTACTGCAACCAGATGTTCGTTACTGACCATGTGGATAACATTGTTCCTGACTTCCTTACACTGCTTCATGGTGTAATCGATTCTCCGGATATTCCGCTGAACGTTTCCAGAAGTTATCTTCAGAGTGATTCCAATGTGAAGAAGATTTCAGGATACATCACCAAGAAGGTTGCTGACAGACTTGAGGAGATTTTCAATACTGAAAGGAAGTCTCTCGAAGAGAAATGGGATAACCTCAAGCTCTTTATCGAGTATGGCATGCTTTCAGACGAGAAGTTCTGCGAGAGGGCTATGAAATTCGCCCTCCTGAAGGATACTGACGGCAAATACTTCAGTTTCGATGAGTACAGGAAGGCTATCGAGGCAGAGCAGACCGACAAGGACAAGAAGGTGGTTTACCTTTATGCTACCGATGTGGAGTCCCAGTACTCTTTCATTGAGGGTGCAAAGAACAAGGGTTATGATGTGCTCCTCATGGATTGCGAACTCGATTCACACTTCGTGAATCTCCTTGAGCAGAAGTTGACGGATTGCAGGTTCTGCCGTGTGGATTCTGACGCGATAGACAATCTCATCCCTAAGGAGGACAGGAAAAAGCTGGAACTCTCTGAGAATGAGAAGAATGACATTTCTGACTTGTTCAAGGCTGTCCTTCCTAAGGAGTATGAATATTATGTTCAGGCTGACAATCTCGGTGAGACTGGCGAGCCGATCATCATTACTCAGAATGAGTTCATGCGCCGTTATCGTGAGATGAGTGCCATGGGCGGCGGTCTGAATTTCTATGGCAACATGCCTGCTTCCTACAATATCACTGTCAATGCCGAGAATCCTGTCATTGCCAAGATTCTTGAGGCCGAGAAGGCAGAGGTAAAGCCGCAGGAGGTTGTCGCAGAGGCTGATCCTGAAGTAATCAAGGCAGGCGAGGCCAAGGATGCCACTGATGAGCAGAAGAAGGCTGCCGATGATGCCAAGTCTGCTGTGCGTGAGGCCAAGGAGGCCGCTCACACTGCCCACAAGGCAGAAATCGAGGAGTTCGCTTCCAAGAATGAAGTCCTCCAGCAGCTTGCTGATCTGGCTCTTCTTGCCAATGGCCTTCTCAAGGGCAAGGCTCTGAGCGATTTCATCGCCCGCAGCCAGAAAGTCGTAAGCGATTCTTATTTGAAATAGTTTGCCTGATTTCAGGTAGCATATAAGTGAGACAGGGCCGCGTAAAGGAAAATTACCCTTTGCGCGGCCCTGTCTCATTTTCAGATTATGCTACAGAACTGGAGTTATGTCCATATCTTATGCGATTCCTAGCGACCGTTTGAGCGTCATTCCGACAGACTTCCGCAAAGATAATATTCAGTGTATGGAGTCAGTGTTCAAGGCGTTCAACCGCTACTGCTTCAAGTTGAAGATCTTGTCAAAGTCATTTATGTCAATTGATGGCAGTAAGTTCAAAGCGGTTAATGCCAAGGACAGGAACTTCACTCTCAATAAGCTTGACGATCGTCTTGCATGGCTGGACTCAAACATCAAGCACTACCTCTCAGCTTTGGAGGAAGCGGACAATGATGACAATGACCGTAATCTGACAAGGGAAGAAATTGGGGTGTATTACGAAAAGCAAGAGCCTGCTCAAAACGTACTTTGACCAGACTCTTGCTTATCTATTTGAACTTATTGACTAATAATTCTTGAGCTTCTCGGTGATGTCGATGTCGTAGTAGCTGCCTACGAAATCGTGGAACTCCTTCTTCATCTCCTCGAGCACCTCTGGCTTCTCGGCTGCGATGTCATGCTCTTGTCCGCGGTCATTGACCACATCGAACAGAACATAGTCAGGAACATTGCCCAGGTCCACCTTCTTGGTCTTTCTGTAAGCCGGTCCGTAGTAAGGAGGAATCATGATATAATCGCCCTTTCTCATTGCCAGACGGCTCTTTGCCTCTACGATGAGAGACTCTCTGCCCTTTCCCTTGCCGAGGAAAGCATCCATATAGTTCTGGGAGTCGAGACTGTCAGGTGTCTCAGCACCGATCAATGATGCCAGTGACGCATAGCAGTCAAGCTGCGATACGAGTTCGTTGGACACCATATTGCGGGTATGTCCTTTCCAGTACACGAGCATTGGTACGTGGGCACCGCCGTCATAGAGGCTATATTTTCCGCCGCGGAGCTTTCCGTATGCGTCGTGGTCGTTCCTGTGCTCATAAGCCTGGTCCACATATCCGTCCTGAAGGACAGGACCATTGTCGGATGTGAAGATTACGAGAGTATTGTCCAGGATCCCTTTCTTCTTGAGGTAATTGATAACCTCGCCAACGCACCAGTCCGCCTCTACCACTGCATCTCCTCGAGGCCCGAGGTTCGTCGCACCTACAAATCTCTGGTTAGGAGTGCGCGGAACGTGCGGCTGATGGAGACCGTAATAGAGGAAGAAAGGCTTGCTCTCGTCTCTCGTGTCGATGTAGTTCTTCACTTTGTCCACGAAGTAGTCAGCCATATCCTCGTCTGTCCAGATTGCCTTCTTTCCGCCACGCATATAGCCGATGCGCGGTATTCCGTTGATAATGGCTTCGTTATGATGATGGTCCCACATCATACGTATCATATCGAGATCCTTCTTTCCATCTGGCTCTCCAGGGAAGTTGTGTTCGTAGCTGACCTCGATAGGGTCGTCTGGATCTAGTCCGAGCACGTTTCCGTTCTCTACATAGACTGTAGGTACACGGTCGTTAGTCGCTGCGATAAGGCAAGAGTAGTCGAATCCTATGTCATTTGCGCAAGGGCTGATATGCTTGTTCCAGTCAAGGTTGCCGTCACCCATTCCGAGATGCCATTTCCCTATGGCACCGGTCTGGTATCCATTGGCTTGCATCATCTTAGGTACGGTCGGCATTGACGGAGAAATCAGCAGTGGTGCGTCTCCCGGAAGGATTCTTGCGTTTGCGTTTCGCCACGGGTACTCTCCGGTGAGGATTCCGTAGCGGCTCGGAGTCGATGTCGCTGATGTTGCGTAAGCGTTGTTGAAAAGTACGCCTTCCGAAGCGAGTGAGTCGATGTGTGGAGTAGGGATGGCTCCATATCCGTAGGCGCTCACGTCTCCTATTCCGAGGTCGTCGGCTATGATTAGCAATATGTTAGGCTTCTGAGGTTCCTGTTTTGCATTAGCGCAAGCTCCGGCGACGACAGGAAGCGCCGCAAGTCCGAAAATCGTTTTTCCTTTCATTCGTAAGTTGTTTTACTTTCGCTACGAAGTTACGCTTTTTTTCAAAAAACAGGTTCTTATTTCAAAATTTCGTTTTACTTGTGATTTAAAGTCCCAAAATAGAATCTTTTGTGACGGCGATTATCCGTGAAAAGGGTTATCTTTGCGGTATGGAAGACTCATTCAAGAAAACGATAACGCTGGCGGATGCCGTCAAGATGACAGGACCCGCAGCCTTCAACATAATGCTCAAGCCCGCCGGTTCCCTGTGCAATCTGGATTGCCGCTACTGCTACTATCTGGACAAGGCATCGCTTTACGGCGGCAGAGAGCCGATAATGTCGGAAGAACTCCTCGAAAAAGTCATCAGCGACTACATCGGCTCGTGCGATGTGCCCGAGGTCACGTTCAACTGGCACGGCGGAGAGCCACTGCTGGCAGGCATTGACTTCTATCGGAAAGCCATTGCGCTGGAGCGTAAATATGCCGATGGCAAGGTCGTCCATAACACGCTTCAGACCAACGGTACCCTCGTGACTCCTGAATGGGCGGACCTCTTCGCCTCCAACGGCTTCCTCGTCGGCATCTCCATTGACGGACCGCAATATGTCCACGACGCGTACCGAAGCAGCAAGACCGGCATCCCGTCATTCGACAAAGTGATGCGTGGGCTGGTGACATTGATACGCGGAGGCGTGCAATTCAACACATTGACGGCGGTGTCCAAGGCTTCGGAGGGGCGGGGCGTCGAAATTTACCAGTTCCTCAAGTCGCTCGGGAGCCAGTTCATGCAGTTCCTCCCCGTCGTCGAGAAAGTTCGGTACCAGGTCAATGCAAAAGGTCGCAGGGTGGACAATGCCCGCCCGTCGGTCGTCGCCCCCGAATATGGAGGAGACGGCTTCGGCTCTTGGTCAGTGAGCGACATAGGCTACGGCAGATTCCTTTGCGATATATTCGATGTCTGGGTAAAGACGGATGTGGGGCGGTATTTCGTCGGGATGTTCGACGCCACATTGGCTTCATATTGCGGAGTGACTCCGGGAACGTGCTCATTCTGCGAGACTTGCGGCTCCAATGCAGTGGTCGAGCACAATGGGGATGTCTATGCGTGCGACCATTTCGTGTACCCGGAATATCTGCTTGGCAACGTATCCTCGTCTAGCCTCAGGACAATGATGCAGTCAGACAAGGCTGTGTCATTCGGCATCGCCAAGCGCAATTCTCTTCCGTCTCAATGTCGCCGCTGTGAATGGGTGCATCTCTGCAACGGCGAATGTCCTAAGCACCGTTTTTCCAAGACAAAGACGGGAGAGGAGGGACTCAATTCCCTCTGCGCCGGGCTGCAGATGTTCTACAAGCATACTGAGCCGTATATGAAAAAAATGCGGGAACTGCTTCAGCAGCAGCACCCCGCATCAGATATAATGTCTATGTGACGAGCTTATCTGAACAGGCTCTTGTGAAGCAGCGACACCACGGTGTCCATTGCCGGGCGGTCCACGATGAAGCTGATGTTCACGTACGAGGCTCCCTGGGAGATCATATATATCTTGTAGTCTCTCAGAGGGGCGAAAGTCTTCTCTAGAATGCCTGTGACATTGTCCAGATTCTTTCCGATGACGGAGACTTGTGCCTTGTCGCGGTCCACATAGACCTCGGCGAATGACGACAGTTCCTCGATGACCTTGTCGATGTCCTGGGAAGCGTCCACCGTGACGGAGATGTTCGCCTCCGAAGTACTGATGAGGTCTACCGATACATTGTTCCTGCTGAAGATTTCAAACACGCTCATAAGGAAACCGGCGGCATTGATCATTTTCGTGGAGAAGATATTGATTACCAGAATGTTCTCCTTGCTGGAAACAGACTTTACGCCGTCGTCTATCTTGGAGTTCTGGAGAATTACCGTGCCCTTTCCGTCAGGGTTCATCGAGTTCAGGACATAGATCGGGATATTCTTCCTGACGGCCGGCTCTATGGTCATCGGATGCAGCACCTTCGCCCCGAAATGAGCCATCTCGGCGGCCTCCTCGAACGAAATCCGCTCCAGGCTCCTTGTGCCCTCCACCTTTCTCGGATCAGCCGTCTTCACGCCGTCCACATCCGTCCATATCTCGATTCTGGTGGCTCCTACCGCCATTCCTATCAATGATGCCGTGTAGTCAGAGCCTCCTCTTCCCAGGACGGTAGGCTCTCCGTCTTCTGTCTCCGATACGAATCCTTGGGTGATGACAGCCTCGCAGTCAACGTATTCTGCATTGACCTCAGCATTGACCTTCTCCGTGGTCAATTTCGTCCTCGGCTCCCCTTTCAGGAAGACATTGTCAGTGATTATCATCCTTCTGGAGTCCATCAGGTGCGTGCGAATTCCTCTGGCGTTCATCGCGAGACAGATGACGTTCGACGAGAGATATTCGCCGTTTCCGATGATTACAGCTTTGCTGCGGTCGGACAGCTCGCCCAGTTCGCATACCGCATCGACGAAATGCTCCAGACGGTCGCAGATGGTATTAATCCTGCCCTTCGCATCCTCCAGCATTGACGCGCAGTCCTGCTCAGAAGCGTTGCAATTGTCGGTGTTGATAAGTTCTTCCGCCAATGTCAGATGCCGTGTACGCAGCTGAGCCATAAGCTCATACGCTCCGCTCTTGTCGCGTTCCCGCGCCTTGTCCGAAATCTTGTAGAGCAAGTCTGTCACTTTGGACAATGCAGATACCACGACTATCGGACGTTCTGTCAGTTTCTTCCGAATGATTTCTATGGTGCGCGAAATCGCCGTGCTGTCAGCTACGGATGTTCCGCCGAATTTTATTACTATCATATATGTCTATTTTGTTCTGTTTTTTCCAGTCGGCAAATATACAGAGAATATGTGGAAATATAATATGTGCGTCGGAATCTTGCCTCCGTCAGAGTCACGCGTATTCAAAGGCTCCTCTCTATAGCCTCGCGTGTGCAGGCGAAGACAATGTGGGTGTGCGAGTCGCAGAATGTCGGCAGAACCATACCTCCTTCAGCGTTCTGCGGACAGGCTCCACATCATAGAGCAGGAAAACCAGAAGTACGGCAGCTCCGATGAAGCAAGACCAGCCGAAAACGGTCTTGACACTGGACATCAGAGGTGCCAGAGCATCCATTTTGGCTACATATCCTGTGATGTCGGGGGCCAGACCCGCCGGCATTGACGATGAAAAATAATGGGTGGAATACTCTGCCGTGTAATATCTCAGGGCATGTGCGTATCCGGCGGACGCTATCGTTTCTACAAGTCCGTTACGGATGAATCCGCATATGGTCAGTCCCATGAAAAAGTGCTGGAACGGCATGATCTCCTCCAGATATATAGTAAGTGCAGCGAAGAATATTGCATAACCGATGGTACGCAGCATCGTCGGGAGATAGAACATTTCGACATTGACATGAGGCGAAAGCCCGAAATACATTATAAGCTGATAGATGAGAATCGCCGTGAAACCTATGGACAGCAGGCTCGTGTACTTGAGTTTCACGACCTTGATCCACCAGAGGACAAACGAACAACCGAACAGGGTGCCGACGAGTTCGCAGACCGAAAAGCGGGCTGTCGTCATGGCCCCATAGTCCAGCACTGCGGAGGTGAATACATTCTGGAGCGATTTCGGAGTCGCGCACATGACTTCGAGCACGAGGAATAGGCCGAGCACCGGATAAAGATTCCTGTACTTGAAAGCGGCCGGGTCAATGAAAGGATGACGGATATGCCGCATTCTCGCGATGCATATTGCCAATGTTACCGGCCATGCCACGCAGACAGTGCGGAAAACATTGCTGTCGAACCAGTTGTAATATTCGCCGTAGGTGAAAACCCAGATGCCTTCGAGCAGAAACAAAGACCAGAGCACGCAGCCGAGCCAATCGACACTGATCATCGGCACATTCGGCATCAGGCGTACGTTTCTTGTTAGAACGAATACTGTCAATGCTACAATGAGCAGCAGTCCTATCATGAACCAGTGCATCATCATCCAGCTTTCCAAATGATATGTCAATTGGTTTGCTACCCATGATGACATATTCATGCATCCGATGACTATCATATAAAGAAGCGGAAAGAAGATGGAAAAATCGCGCCCCGGAGCCATCCAAAGTTGGATGTTGGACATGCACTCGAATGTGCCGCAAAGCTTCAGGAATCCTGCGATGAATGAGATGACGCAGAGGACGGGGATACTTTGCACGTGCATGCACAGCAGGTTGCACAGGGCAATTCCCAGTGCGGCACCCAGAAGAAGTTGCCGGTTGGTGAACCGGAACTTGAATCTGAACAGGAGCGGGAACGGCATACATACACCGACGACTCCGCACAGTCCTATCATCAGTACATCCTCACGCATGAAGGATGTGGTTCCCATCATGTTGGACAGTGTCCCGAGATAGATTCCGCTGCTGAGCTGGAATACTATCGCGAAAAACACATAAATCCACGGACGGACACTTTTCGGAACAAATTCCCGATACATCGGCATCGAGAATACCATAGGAGGCATTGGCATATCAATACTTCACTTCAGTTTCCACATTGAGCCCGGCCTTGAGTGCTGCAAGTTCCTCAGGCTTGCCGTCAATCCTTATTCTTACAGGAACCCTCTGCTCCACCTTCACGAAATTTCCTGTGGCATTATTGACAGGCGCTCCCATCCAGGCTGTTCCTGTTGCGGATGCGATAGACTCCACATGTCCGGTAAACTCAGTGTCCGGCAGGGCGTCTGCTGAAATGTTGACTTCCGAGCCCACAGCGATGTGCTTGAGCTGAGTCTCCCTGTAATCAGCCATAATCCAGACATTTGCGTCATCCACGACTTTTACCAGCAACTGTCCTGGCTGGACCAACTGTCCGACGTGGATATCTTTGCGTCCCACATATCCGTCGCAAGGTGCTGTGATTATGGTATATGAAAGACGGAGTTTGGCGAGTTCGAGCGCAGCTTCGGCCAGATTGACATTGGCCTCACTCTGCCCCAGACGACCGGTCAGTTCATGTCCTACGAGTTCCGTGGACTTGCGCTGGCGGCTGACCTGGTCATATCGCGCCTGTGCTGCCTTATATCTGGTCTCCACGGCATCGAACTGCTGTCTGGTTACTGCATCCTTGGCAAGAAGAGCCTTATACCTTTCATAATCGTCCTTTGCATTCTTGAGGTTGGCCTTTGCCTCTTCCATGCCGGCTTCAGCTACGGTCACATTGCTCTCTGTTGTCCTTATGCTGGCCGCGTCCGCCGTTTTTCCCGAAGTCGCGCGAGCAAGATCAGCCTGCGCCTGCGCGAGCATGTAAAGATATTCAGTATTGTCAATGACAACGAGGGTGTCTCCTTTTCTGACATGCTGATACTCCTCGAACCGGATTTCGCTGATGAATCCCTGTATCCTGGTATTGACAGGGGAGATATGGCGCTCGACTCTTGCGTCATCTGTATATTCCACATTTCCCAGATGGATGAAGCGTGAGCAAACGTATCCGATTCCGCAGAGTAGCAGAAGGATTATCACTACATTGTATATTCTTTTGATTGTTTTCTTGCTGATCATGGTTGTATGTTTTTTTAACATGTTAATTATCATTGACTTATAAGATTCCGGCCGCGTATCTGAGGCAGCAGAGGCGATACTGGATTTCGGCATTTGCGGCAGAGACTCCGAGCTCTGCGTCCAGCTTCATGTTGAACGCGTCCAGCATATCGGTCACGAGCACGAGCTGTTCCATATACCTGTCGTGAATCCGCTCATAATTCTCATCTGCCAGCTGGAGGCTTTTTTCACTGGTTTCCAGCTCAACGTATGACTGCATGTAGTCGGCATAGGCCTTCTGTACGTCATTTCTGAGATTTTCTTCCGTAACATTTTTGGCTTGTTCCGCCTGTCTGACCTCGATGGCGGCCTGTTTCAATTTATGTCCGGACTTGTACAGTGAACTGAAATTGTATCTGATTCCGAGTCCGACGTACCAGATGTTGAGGTTCTTGTCAATGGGAGGAATCTCGAAAGTAATCGGGCCGTTGAAATTCTCGTATGCCACGGCCGCTATCTTCGGAAGCCTCTCGCTTCGCACAAGTTTCTGTTTTGTCAATGCCATATCGGCCTTGATTCCGGAAACTTTCATTTCAGGCGAAGCATCTGCTGCAATTTCCTGCCAATTCTGACGGCTCCTGTCTCGCATATCTTCGTCGTCTCCAAGTATCGATGAAATGACAGTCCCTTCCGGCAGACCGAGTGAATTGACCAGACGGTAATTCATGATCTCTCTCGTGTTCTGGAGGCGGACCAGATCAAGCTTCAGCATCTCCAGTCTGAGTTCGTATCTGGTAACGTCTGCAGCCAGGGCAAGTCCCTGCTCCCTTCTGGCATTGATTTCCTCTATCAGTTTGATTGTCAATGCTATATTTTCCTTATAGACCTTTATGCTGTTGTCTGTCCTGAACAGGTCCAGATACTCTCCTGCAGCCATAAGCCGCAGTCCTTGACGGCTTTTGCTGATTACCGCTTCAGACATGCGCCCCTCATGTTCTGCCATTTTTACTGCAGCATTGACAGCACCTCCGGCATAGACAACCTGCTGCGCTTCGAGCGTGAATCCGTTTCCGAAATGGGGTGACGGGGCCTTTGTATAGTTCGAAAAGTTTCTGTCAGTCAGGAAACTGTCGCCTATGTAACTGACATTCAGTTCGGCATTGATTTCCGGATATCTCGCGTTTTTGGCAGACTTTATTCCTTCTTCGGCGGCCTCCTGTGCGGTACGGAGCATGGACATGGTCTGGTTTTCATTTTCAATCCTTGTAAATACATCTGTCAATGTCAGTCGCAGTGTGTCCCTGCTTTCGCCCGCCGGCTCCTGCCGTTGAGGGGTATTGTCAATGCCGGTAGTCCCTGCCTGGAGGCTTGCACCCAGTAGCATTGACAAAAAAACTGCGACAGCTGATTCTGTCGCTTTGATTCTCATTTCCGTTGTCATTTCTCTTTGGTTTTTCGACTGCAAAGGTATTGCTGTCTGGTCAGAAAGGCATTGGACAAACAGATACAATAATGGGATAAATCGGAAATATTGTGGCTATTTGAAACATTTTTACCGATATTTGCGGTATAAAAAGGAATGAGATGGATAATGTTATTGGTGGAGAAAAGACTGCCGCGCTGATTGAAGGTGTTTCTGATATAATGGAAGGATTCCGTCACGATGCGGCTTCAGGTCGTGATTCTGTCATGCAGGGGAATGGTGACATGCTGTCTGAAAACGGCATGATTGTACTGTGTCGCTGCGGCAGTGCGATTGTCAATGTAAATTATCACGCCTGGTCTCTGCCGTATGGCGGGGTCATTACTATTTTCCCCGGCGATGTCGTATCGGTCGCCGGCAAGTCCTCTGATTTTACTGTCGATATGCTGGTGTTCAGTCCGAACATCCTTCGGGAGGCCAGTCTGGATATCGAACATAGTATTTATGAAAAGTTGCGCGAGGATAGATGCCGTACTGATTCTCAAGTGGTTTCTGATATTGTAAAGTCAATGTTCATGTTGCTTGGACTGTATTTTCGACAGAGTACGTGCAAGTGTCTGGACAAACTGGTCCTTTACCAGCTCAAGGCATTTTTCATAGGCTTTCATGACTATATCTCGCGTTTTCCAGATATGGTCCAGCCGTCTTCCTCCTCCAGACGAAAACGGGACCTGTTCAATTCTTTCATGAAACTGATCGAGATGAATTTCAGGCGGTACCGTGATGTGAACTGGTATGCCGGGTAGCTGAACATTTCGTCCAAATACCTGAATGTCATTACTAAAGGCATTACCGGTCACAGCGCCAAGACTCTTGTTGACCATTATGTCGTCTTGAAACTCAAGCAGGAACTCTCGGGGACGGACAAGTCTCTCAAACAGCTTGCCTGGGACTATAATTTTTGTGATGCCTCATTTTTCACAAGATATTTCCGCCAGCATACGGGCCTGACGCCACGTGTCTGGCGACTGCGGGAAGCAGAGTTGGACTAGGTCATTCTTCCGTATCAGTTTGCCTGCGACTATAGACAAAAAGGCGGCTCCATTTCCGGAACCGCCATACGTGGCAGGTGCTCAAGTTTCATACTTTCGAAACTTGTAGCGGTTGCTCAAAACTATTTGATTTCAATGTATTTGCCAGCGTAGTAGCCTTCCAGACCTATCTTCTCCTCGCCGAATTCCAATGCAATCTTCTTTCCGAGCATGGCACCGCGTACATATCCCTTGTAGCTGGTGTCGCTATTGTTGAACTCCTGTCCTCTGTATGTGATGGACATGTCTCTTCCTGCGGACTTTTCATCGTGGAAGTAACGTGTCCTGGCATTCAGTGACAATGGCGATACTACGACCTTGACTGAACCATTCACAGCAGCGGCCTCTTCCAAAGTTGTCACGCCTTCTGCCGGCAGCAGCCAGATCTGATAATAATCAGGATTGCTTTCGTCAATGATAACTGACTTGATATCTACCGGCTTATAACTGCCCTCCTGGTATTGGTTCGAAGAGTAGTATGAATAGAAGTTGAATGAATGGTCCGCATAGCCTTCCAGATGGATTCCGTCAGCTGTGATGTCGTACTCTATGCGGTAATCTCCCTGAAGTGCATATTTGTAAATTATCACCTTTCCGGTGGCTCCGTTCAGGTTGCCATTGCTTATCGAAAAATGTTTTCCGGATGCGGCATCTGTATATTCGAACTCGAAATCACCGGTGATGTCAGCCAGATTGACAAACTTCTTTTCATTGGCAATGGCATTGGCGAAACGAATCCTTATATAATATTTGTCCACTTCGGTGATGAGGTCTCCCATAGGAGCTGCTCCAGGTGACAGGAATACTTCGCTGTGGGTGTCATCTGGAAGTCTGTAGAATCCGCTTCCGATGCCCTCCTTATTGCCGTCCCTTGTCATGAATGTTACCCTTGTTGCGGCTTCCTCATCATAGTTGCAGGTCGCATAGATTCTGCACTTTTTGCCTGTCTCGGCCTCGGTGAACTCTATATAACCTTCGATCTTTTCTTTATTTCTGGTAACATTGAAAGCGCCCGCGGTTATATTCTGGTGATAATCAATGCTGATCATCGGCACTGCGGGCTTCGGATACAGTTCCGACAATATTGAATTGAACAGGAGATAACGCTCTGACGCGCTCTTCATATCAATGCTCTTGTTGAGCTGGTCACGGGTGAAACTCAATGATATATAGTCGTTTTTACCGCTGTTTCCATAGAGGAGGTCAATGTGGTTGTCGAATCCTTCCTTAGGAGAAACGAACAGCCAAATGAGGTCATTTTCTTCGTAATAGATTACGGATTTTGCCTCGACTTTTCTGCCTCCGTATTCAATGAAAGGTGTCTCGCCATGAGGTATCTCCAATGTAGGTTCATCGGAAGCCTTGGTCTTGAACGGAACTTCCTGCTTGGCTATCTCGACTTCATCATCGTTGTAGCCTTGGGCAATCAGGATGTAGTCGGTATCAGGAGCCAGCCTGTTGTAGTTGAATGTCTTCTTCTCGGCAGGATCGCAGACTGACGGATCGGAAGTCATGGCTTCTGACTTGATGCAGTATGAATAGAATGCGACATCCTTCGGCGTGATGGTGAAGGTAACGGTATTGGCCTCAGCTGTCACATCAGAGATTTCTACAGTTGGTCCTGACGGGACTGGAACCTCAGGCACGTCAGGTTCCTCTTTTTTGTTCGGGTCGTCTTTTTTGTGGTTGTCTGAGCAAGACGCTATCGTCAGCAAAATAGCCGGCAGTGCAGCGTACCAGTGATTGAATATTGATTTCATATATTATTTTGTTTCTTGTAGTAAGCATGAAAAAATAAGTTGGTAAAGATTTGAGAAGGATTTTCGAGGATAGATTTCTTTTCGAAGAAGGAGTGTACTGGACGTACACGACTGATGAGAAAAGGAATATAGACCGAAAAGACGAGCAAAGATTACCAAGTTATTTTTTAAGGATTACTTAATAATTCTGAATGTACGGGGGCTCCGAATCTGCCGTCCTTATCTACCGGAATGAGTACCAGATATGACGGGTTGAAGAAATATTCCGAGTTGAATGTCTGTTCCTCGGAACTGCTGCGGTATTTGATGGTCGGCATCTTGCAGACGGTCTCGCCCAAGTTCGTCACCGCATCGAATACTGACTTTTCCATGAGATACATGTAATATCCGACGCAGTCCCCGGACGGGGTTACCGTGACACTTGCTAAGGATGAGCCATAGTAAGATTCCACCTTATTGATTGCCAATGACAGAGTTACGTCGCTGGTCTTCTCGTATGCTTTTGTGTGGAAACGTACTGTTGCCGGTTTTCCATATCCGTCTTTCTGGTCGGACTCCGGAAGAACAATCAGGATATAGTCCGTATTGTACTGTAGCCTGGATCCCTTGATGTCATTGTCGCTGTAGAGTGAAATCGGATAGCTGCTCTGTTGTCCTATGAGTTCCTGCATCACGTAATTGTCAATGCTGCTGTCGTATTTTTCAGCGAAGTCCTTCATTGTGACGAAGTTGTACTTGCCGTTCCTGAAGTTTGTTCTCTTGACAGTGAACACGGCAGAGGTGAAGGCTACCTCCTTGAGTGCGACGTCCACTGAAATGTTGTTCATGTACTCGAACTGGCTGCTTGTGCTGAACTCCTTGGACTGTACGCTGCCGATTTTGCCGTTCCCGTCGTATGCAAATGAGAAGAGCACATAGTCCGTGTTCAATGCAAGGTCGCGAACTTCCAGTTCTTCCTTGAAGTTCGTTATGGATGTGATGCTGTAGTCCAGTTTCTTGGCATCCAGTTCCTGCTGGGCATATGTCGCAATTCCTCCTGCTGCATCGACTTCTGTTTTCAATGCTACTCCGGTGTAGTATGCCACAGGTTCTCCCTGCTTGGTAAGTTTGACTGTCAGTATGTCCTCATTTATGTCCGGATCGCCCAGAAGAATGGCTGCATCAGACTGTCCGATGATGTCTTTCTCAGGAATCTCAAGTACATGCTCCACTATAGTGCCGTAGTCGTCGCAGATGTATTTTGGACCTTCCTGAACTACAGGGACTGCGTAGAGGAGAATCCTGTCTGACTTGCTTGAAAGCCTTGTCTTGTTCCATTCCTGGAAAGAATTCCTTCTGATATCAGGATTCAGGATTGCCGTCTGGAGGTAATAGACAAACTGCTTCTTGGAATCTACCTTGAACTGTACGGACTCTTCATTGACATAAGTCTGCTCCGGGTCGAAAACCTGCAGGAAATAGGTCGGGTATTTCTGTGTGTCAACATTGGTCTTTATGAAGATTCCGTGGGCGGTCGCCACCGATGTTATTTCGCCGAAAGGTACGAACACTCCTGTCCTGAAGTCCTGTTCGATTCTCTCGGTGGCAACATTGTCCGCATTGTATGCGATGACGGAAATCCTGTAGTCTGTTTCCGCCGTCAAATCCTTGACGGTGAAGTTCATTGAGGGATTGTCCGGTACGACATCTATCATTTCAGGCTCGGAACCTGCAGCGGACACGCCGAAAGAATATGAAACGGCGTCTTTAACCGTAATCTTGAATGTTACTGAACTGTACGTTATATCGTTTATCTTGATTTCCGCGCTGGCCGGTGCTGCCGGAGTCCTTTCCGTTCTGAATGTCTTCTTGTCTTCTTTGGAGACATCGCCATTCTCATTGTAAGCGACTGCTGTTATCTGATAATCAGTTTCCTGTGTCAAGCCTTCGCACACGATTGTCTTGAGGCCAGATGTCTCGATGACAGTGAACTCTTTCTTCCCGACATTATCCGCGTCTTCAATACGGTATCCGACAGATACCGCATTGGTGTGCGCCAGTTCGAACTGCACAGAAACATCCTGCGGCACGATGTTCTGTATCTCGACAGTCGCCGGAGGATAGTTCTTAGTTTCCTCCTTGCAACCTGCAGCCGCCAACGCCAGTACGCTCAATGCGGCTAAAAGATGTTTTTTCATAACAAGAAAATTGGTAATACATTTATATTGTTGTAAGTCAATGTCTTTCACGGCATTCCGCCAGCACAATCTCCATCCCGCTGATTACAAATTTAATTATTCTATGATAATCTGCAACATTATGACGTGTTTTTATTAACAAAAACATTTCTTTGACATGCTTTTCTTTCGTTTTGTAAGCACCGTCACGTGATATGTGGCCTTCTGTTATTTTTTTTCAACGCCCTGAAACAGAGATATCTTTCCTGACTGTCTTAAAAGGCCATGCTGGACCGGGACCTATACACAGAAGAAAGCGAATTCTTGATTCTTGCTGGCAGAAGTTTGACGTTATCATAAGCGTATTCCCGGTTATGTGTCGACGTGTATTCAGTGGTTTCGACCCTCTTGACAGCTGATGGTTTTTATTATTTTCTCCTAATGCATAGACTGTCAATGTTGTACTGGACTGTGTCGGCCTGACGAACCTGTCAAGACCCCCTTTTGAAACCACCTCTTGACATCCGTTGTGTGGCGCAAGTGTTTGACTATTAGATGATAACATGGATACACTGCTGCCAAGAGGGTCGAAAAATACGTATGTGTCTCCGCAATTTGCCATTTCGTTCCACTTAAAGCGTTTCCGCGGCTTCACGAGCGAGAAGGGGCCCGCCGCGCATGCGGTGGGAAGGGTAGCTACAACGTGGCGTACCGGTCCGTAGGCCCCGACCGGCGGGCATATGGCTACTTTCCGGGCACTGACATGCTCCAGCTGCACATTACCAAGCCACCAGATTACTGCAGGCAATAACATATAAGAAGCCCGTCTCTTCAAGGACATTGTCCAGGACGAGACGGGCTCCGTAAACATATGAACGTAAATGGTTACTGAACTTCCTTGATGATTTCCATACCCTTGCGGATAGCCTCCTCATTCTGAGGAATGAGGTTGTGGTGACGTGCAGGGAGAGTCTTGCGGAGTGCAGCAAGAACGCTCTCGATCTTGACTACAGGACGGATCTTGAGGAGACCGCCGAGTACGATCATGTTGAAAGTCTTGATAAGGTTCATCTCTGCGGCAGCATCCATAGCATCGATTCTGTAAACCTTGATATCCTTTCTTGTAGGAGGCTCAGAAATGCCGTATCCGTCGTAGATGATGATTCCGCCCGGCTTTACCTTTGGCTCGAATTTTTCGAGTGACGGCTGGTTCAGCACGATGGCGATGTCAAAACTTGAAAGAATAGGAGAGGAAACAGGATCATCACTTACGATGACAGTAACATTGGCAGTACCGCCACGCTGCTCCGGACCATAAGCCGGCATCCATGTAACTTCCTTGTTCTCCATCAGACCGGCATAAGCCAGAATCTTACCCATCGAAAGGACACCCTGTCCTCCGAATCCTGCGATTATTATCTCATCTGTCATAGCCTTGTCGATTTAAAGTTCAACACCTTTATCCTTGAGGTCACCGAGCTGGTAGAATGGGAACATGTTCTCCTCCATCCACTTGTTGGCCTTTTCAGGACTCATCTTCCAACCTGAGTTGCAGGTAGATACAACCTCTACGAGATTTGAACCCTTGCCCTGCATAGAATACTCGAACGCCTTTCTGATAGCCTTCTTGGTGCGGTTGATGGACGCAACGTTGTGAACGGACTGACGTGTAACGTAGCATGTACCTTCGAGGTTTGCAGCAAGCTCGGTAATCTTGAGAGGATAACCGTGAAGTGAAACCTCTCTACCATAAGGGCAGGTAGCCGTCTTCATACCGAGGAGGGTAGTAGGAGCCATCTGACCGCCGGTCATACCGTAGATAGCGTTGTTGATGAAGATGATTGTGATATTCTCACCTCTGTTAAGAGCATGGATTGTCTCGGCAGTACCGATGCAGGCGAGGTCACCATCACCCTGATATGTGAACACGAGTCTGTCCGGCCAGAGGCGTTTTGTAGCACTGGCAAGTGCAGGCGCTCTACCGTGAGCAGCCTCTTCCCAGTCCACATCAATATATTTGTAAGCGAACACTGCACAGCCTACAGGAGAGATTGCGATGGTTTTGTCAGTCATTCCCATCTCCTCGATTACCTCTGAGACTATTTTGTGCACAACTCCGTGGCTGCAACCAGGGCAGTAATGCATCGGAGTGTCATTCAATAAGGTAGGTTTCTTATAGACAACCTGTCCTTGCTCGATTATTTCTTCTCTTGTCATGGTCTTTAGAAATTAGAAAAGACGTTTGATTGCATCCACAACCTCGTCTGGGTCAGGAATGATTCCGCCCAGACGGCCGAAATGCTGAACCGGTACGCGTCCGGCTACAGCGAGACGGATATCCTCTACCATCTGTCCGGCATTGATCTCAAGTGAAAGGATGCCTTTCATCTTTTCGCCAAGCTTCTGTACTTCCTTGGTAGGGAAAGGCCAGAGGGTAATAGGGCGGAGGAGTCCGACCTTGATGCCCTGTGAACGTGCGATCTCGATACTCTTCTTTGCGATACGTGCTGCGGAACCGAATGCTACGATTGCATACTCTGCATCGTCAAGCATATATTCCTCGAAGCGCACCTCGCTCTCCTCGATTTTCTTGTATTTCTCCTGAATGCGGAGGTTGATGATTTCCATTTCCTCAGAACGGAGCTCAAGAGAGGTGATGATATTAGGCTTTCTGCCGCCGAAACGTCCGGTCGTAGCCCAAGGACACTCTTTCCTGATTTCCTCTTCTGTGCGGCGAGGCTTGAACGGAGGAAGTACCACTTTCTCCATCATCTGTCCGATGGCGCCGTCAGCGAGAATCATCGCAGGGTTACGATAGCGGAAAGCCAACTCGAATCCGAGGTCAACGAAATCTGCCATTTCCTGAACTGATGCAGGTGCGAGAACGATGAGATGATAGTCTCCGTGTCCACCACCTTTGCATGCCTGGAAATAGTCAGCCTGGCTAGGCTGGATGGTTCCGAGTCCCGGACCTCCACGCATTACATCCACGATGAGAGCCGGAAGTTCAGCTCCTGCCATGTAGGAAAGACCTTCCTGCATCAAGCTGATGCCTGGGCTGGAAGAAGAAGTCATGACCCTCTTGCCGGTGCAGGCTCCACCATAGACCATGTTGATAGATGAAACCTCACTTTCAGCCTGGAGAACAACCATTCCGGTAGTTTCCCAAGGTTTCTCTACAGCCAAAGTCTCGAGGACTTCAGACTGCGGGGTAATCGGATAGCCGAAATAGCCGTCGCAACCACAACGGATCGCTGCGTGGGCAATGGCCTCATTGCCTTTCATCAATGTGATTTCCTGATCTGCCATAGCTTAGACTGTTTTAAGACGGTAAACGGTTATGCACCCGTCAGGACATACTGTGGCGCATGACGCACAGCCTGTACAGGTGTCAGCAAGAACCTCATGGGCGAAGTTGTAGCCCTTACGGTTCACTTCCTTGGTCGTCAGAGCAAGGACCTTGAGCGGACAGGCGACAACGCAGAGATTACATCCTTTGCATCTCTCGGTATCGACTATGGTCGCTCCTTTCATTTTAGCCATAATACCTTTTTGTTTATTGATTGTACATATCCTTGTTGTAGAAATCCAGAATTTCGTTCGCTATCGCATACGCGTTAGCCGCCGGGCTGTCAGGATTTATCGCCATGGCCTCCAGATAGTTGTTTATAGCCAATTGCCAGTCGCCCTTCTTCCTGTGGGCATTGCCCAGAAGATAATAGGCGCGGTCGGATGGTTCCGGAGAAGTGGTGATATACTCTTCAAGCAGACGGATTGCCTCGTCAGTCCCGTCTTCTACAAGAATTTTTTCTATTGAGTCTAATTCAAGCATCGCTTAGTCGATAAACATACACCAGTTGTGTGTGTCTTCTTCAAGACCCTTCTGGATGCCGATGATGTGATTGTAGAGTTTCTCGCTGGTAACGCCGCATTTGTCACCTGAAGGGAATCTGTAGCGACGTGAAATATCCTGGCACTCGAGTGCAGGTTTGTCGTCAATGCTGCAGATCGGGGTGATCACAACAGCTGTACCGCATGAGTTCACCTCATCGAATTCAGCCAGCTCTTCTACCTTGATAGGACGGATTTCCACATCCATGCCCATGTCGGCAGCCACTGTACGGAGACTCATGTTGGTGATTGAAGGAAGAACGCTTCCTGAACGTGGGGTTACATATGTGTTGCCCTTGATACCGAAGAAGTTTGAAGAACCGAACTCCTCGATGGTTGTCTTTGTAGCTGTGTCGAGGAACAGGAGCTCACGGTATCCGGAGTTGTGTGCGAGGTTGTATGCGTGCAGTGACTGTGCATAATTTCCGCCGAGCTTGTAGCATCCTGAACCATGTGTAGCGGCACGGTCATAGTTTCTGGAAATGACGGCATTTCCTGGAGAAAGGCTCTTGGCTCCAGAATAAGTACCTACAGGTGAACACATTACAGCGAACATTACGTCCTTTGATGATTTGATGCCCAGCTGCGGGTTGATGCCGAAGAGTACAGGACGGAGATAGAGGGATGCACCTGTAACCTCATATGGAGGAAGATATTCTATGTTCTCTTTGATACAGCGTACGCACATTTCGATGAACAACTCCTCTGACGGGTACGGCATGTCGAGATATGTAGCGCTGGATGCCATTCTCTTGGCATTGCGGTCCGGACGGAAAAGTCTGATTTTGCCGTCAACACCACGGAACGCCTTAAGTCCCTCAAAGCATGAAGGGGCATAATGGAAGATTCCCGCAAAGCAATTGAAAGTAATGTTGAAATCCTCTGTCACAACAGGAGATTCCCATTTTCCGTCAATGCATCGGCTATATACCAATGCTTTTGTCTGAGTGTAGCTGAAAGACAGCTGGCTCCAATCGATATTTTTCATTATAAAAAGTGTATTGTTTAATCCTCAATGATTCTGTCCTTGTTATATGTATGGATCTTGGTCTGTCCGGAAAGGATGATGTATCCGTTCTCGGCGAGACTGTTGATCTCATCTTCTCCAGGGTAAACCTCTACCGGTGCGATGAACTTCACTTTGGCAGTAATCGCGTCCATGAGCATCTTGCTGTGGGCGATACCTCCGGTGAGAAGGATTGCGTCCACCTTGCCGTCAGCAGTTGCCGCCATGGCAGCGATATACTTGCAGATGTTCAGGACGTATGCCTTCAGGAAGGTCTGGGCGAGTTCATTTCCGGATGCGGCCATGTTCTCGACATCTATCATGCTGTTTGTTCCGAAGTATGCGACAGCACCACCGCGTCCGATAAGTTTCTTCTGGATCTCTTCCTTGGTGTATTTGCCGCTGAAGCACATGTCAATCAGTTCGAAAGGAGGACAGCAGCCCGCTCTTTCCGGAGTGATAGGACCGTCACCTCCCAGACCGTGGTTGGTGTCGATTACTCTGCCGTTCCTGTGGAGAGAGATGGTGGCTCCTCCGCCCATGTGGGCTACTATGAGAGTCGCATCATTCGTCTTGCGTCCATGCTCACGGAGATATCTTCTGACGATGGCTCTGGAGTTCAGGGCGTGGAAAAGAGTCTTTCTTGTGAATTCAGGAATGCCTCCCATTCTGCACTCAGGCAGCATTTCGTCTGCCATAGGAGGGTCAGCGATATATGCAACGCATTTGCCGAAGCGTGGAGTGAGATGCTTTTCATCTCTGATCTCGTTAATTTCTTTGGCAACATCGTCGGCCAGAATGGCACTCAGGTTGCACGCATGGTTTCCGTCACGGCAACTCTGGAGGACATCACGCATGTCCTGGTTTACGTTATAGACTCCTGTAATTACCGGGGTAATGAGACCGCCTCTGGCCATCACGATATCGACATCTTCAAGAGGAATGCCTTTTGATGCCATGAAATCCTTGATTGCCTGATGACGCATGTCTGACTGGTCCATTACGGAAGGATATTTGGCAACATCCTCAGCGGTGTGCTCCAGTTTGGTGTCGAAGACGCGGACTCCGTCGGAAAAGTATCCGAGTTTCGTGGTGGTGGAACCCGTGTTTATGATAAGAATGTTCCCTTTCTGAAGGGTGTCTGTTGGTTGTGTCTTGTTATCCATCGGATGTAAGGCTTAATTTTGGGATTAAGTTATTACATTTTTTTTAACAAAACTAATAAAATCGACATTTTTTGTAACCTTTTAAGTCTTTTGACAATAAAAATGATTTTATTACCCCAGTTTTGCTTAGTAATCGTTATTACCCGTGTGAGGGCTTGCCATCTCTGGCCAAACTGAGTCGTCCGTTAAAATAAAGGACTGGACAATCTCTTCACCACCCCAAATATACGCATTTTTTTGCTTATACGGTATCGCCTGAGGAACCATACAACAAAACAAGCCGGCTGGAAATACCAGTCGGCTTGCCTAAATATGTATTACTGAAAATTATTCAGCAACAACTTCGAATTTGAAAGTGCCCTTTACACTCTTGTAGCACTTAACCTCAGCCTCATACTCGCCAAGTTCCTTGACAGATGAAAGGATAGTGATATCCTTCTTGTCAACCTCTACACCTGCAGCTACGAGTGCCTCAGCAAGCTGGGCTGTTGTAACTGAACCATAGATCTTGCCGTTCTCGCTGACCTTTGCAGAAACCTTAACTGAAACTGCTGCGATCTTGGCTGCGAGAGCCTCAGCATCAGCAACGAGTTTAGCCTCCTTGTGAGCTCTCTGACGTACAGTCTCTGCGTGCTGTTTCTTTGCAGACTCAGTAGCGAGGATTGCATATCCCTGAGGAATAAGATAGTTAAGAGCGTAACCTGCTTTAACCTTAACGATATCATCTGCGTGACCGAGATTAGCCACTTCTTTCTTCAAAATGATTTCCATATTCCTGTCTCCTGATTATTTAAGAAGGTCTGTTACATACGGGAGAAGCGCGAGTGAACGAGCTCTCTTGACTGCCTGAGCCACTTTTCTCTGGAATTTGAGAGAAGTTCCGGTGATACGGCGAGGGAGAATCTTACCCTGCTCGTTCAGGAATTTCTTAAGGAACTCAGCGTCCTTGTAATCTACATACTTGATACCTGCTCTCTTGAAACGGCAGTATTTTTTCTTTCTAACCTCAACTGTAGGAGGGTTCAGATAACGGATCTCGTTATTCTGCTGTGCATTGTTTGTCTGTGCCATATTCTGTCCTCCTTATTATTTTGCAGCCTCAGCAGCCTGTGCAGCAGCCTTAGCCTGCTTGTTTGCTCTTCTCTTCTCTGCGTAAGCAGCGGCATCCTTGTCAAGAGCTACTGTAAGATACCTGATGATTCTCTCGTCACGGTGATACTGTGTCTCGAGTTTTGCGATGAACTCAGGATTAGCCTTGAATTCGATAAGGTGATAGAATCCTGAAGTCTTGTGCTGGATGGCATAAGCAAGCGGCTTAAGTCCCCAGTCCTCTTCGTACACTACCTCGCCGCCGTTCTTGGCGATGAAGTCAACGTACTTGGCAACCGCTTCCTTCATCTGAGCCTCAGACAAAACGGGAGTTGCAATGAAAACGGTCTCGTACTGTTTCAACATAATTAATTAAGTTTAAAATATACTTCCAGCGCACTATGCGCCAAAAGGACTGCAAATTTAGGAATAATTTCTCCGAAAACAAAATCTTTGTATAAAATTCCCCGAAAACTATGCATTATATTCAACTTGATGTTATTTTTGCAGGATTAATCAGGAAATCAATGCCGATTTCCGCGGATAGAATAATGTTCTGACTCTGCATCTGACGGGAGGAAGACGCTCAAATGTCTTTAAACCAATGAGACACAATATCTTAGTTACCGGTTCCAACGGACAGCTTGGAATGGAAATCAGAAATCTGGCCTTGGGGCGTGACATCGTACCTGGCAGAGAACACGACAATACATGCAGTCGCATTGTCAATGCCGACGACTGTTTCCTTTTCACGGCACGTCATGAGTTGCCTTACATGGAAACGGAAACCCTCGACATCACCGACCTCGACGCGGTGCGGGAAATGATAGAGGTAAATGCCATTGACACTATCGTCAATTGTGCAGCATACACCGACGTGGAGAAAGCGGAGGGAAACTTCGAAGAAGCTGACCTTCAGAACCATATCGCCGTAGATAATCTCGCGGAAGCGGCAAGGGAATTCGGAATAACATTGATACATATCTCCACTGACTACGTTTTCGGCGGTGAATCATCCAAACCATATACGGAACTTGACGGCACCAGTCCTCTGGGCGTATATGGCCTGACCAAACTGGCAGGGGAGAGGGCCATCCTCGATTCCGGATGCGACCATGTGATACTGAGGACATCATGGCTGTACTCACCTTACGGAAGGAACTTTGTAAAGACCATGAAGCGTCTCACTGCCGAGAAGGATGAACTGAACGTCGTCATTGATGAAATCGGCACTCCGACATATGCGCGCGACCTCGCGCAGGCTATCATTGACATAATCCATTCGGGGAAGACGGACATTTGTTCCGGCATTTACAATTATTCGGGTGAGGGGCTCTGCTCCCGTTTTGACCTTGCCTACGAGGTCGGGCGCCTGTGCGGAAATGTCTGCAGACTGAAGCCTTGCCTGAGCGTGGATTTTCCGACCGTAGCTGCAAGACCACACTATTCGGTGCTGGACAAGACATTGATAAAGACCACTTTCGACCTCGAAATTCCGCATTGGACAGAATCATTGCGCCATTGCATCGGCAGGATGAAAAAGATGCAGGAAGGGGAGTGATCGCAGGACATCTAAAGACATTGACAATGCTGGACAAGAATAGCAAAATTTACGTTGCCGGCCATCGAGGACTGGTGGGCTCGGCGATATGGAACAATCTCCAGAAGCGCGGATATACCAATCTCGTGGGACGCACGCATCAGGAACTTGACCTCACGGACCAATATGCCGTTCAGAAGTTCTTTGATGAGGAACATCCTGACGCTGTGGTACTTGCAGCCGCTTTCGTGGGCGGCATCATGGCCAATTCTCTCTACCGGGCCGACTTCATCATGCAGAACATGAAGATGCAGTGCAACGTAATCGGCAACGCCTACAGCCACGGAGTCAAGAAACTGCTCTTCCTCGGCTCTACCTGCATTTATCCGAAAGATGCTCCCCAGCCGATGAAGGAGGACGCACTTCTGACCTCGCCTCTGGAATACACCAACGAGGAATATGCGATAGCGAAGATTGCCGGGCTGAAAATGTGCGAAAGCTACAATCTCCAGTACGGGACGAACTATATCGCAGTCATGCCTACGAACCTGTATGGCCCGAATGACAATTTCCATCTGGAGAACAGCCACGTCATGCCGGCCATGATGCGAAAAATCTATCTCTCCAAGCTGATTCACGAGGGAGACTGGCGTGCCATAGAAACCGACATGGACAAGCGCCCGATCAATCCTACGGACAAGCTTCGCGCGATTATCGGCGAGGGCAATGTCGATGGACGCAACAGCCGGGAACGCATCCTGAAGGCCCTTGAGTTTTATGGGATCAATGATAATAAAGTCGTTCTCTGGGGCACCGGAAAGCCGCTCCGCGAATTCCTCTGGAGCGAAGATATGGCAGATGCGAGCGTGCATGTACTTCTCAATGTCAATTTCAGCGACATCATCGGCATTGACAAATATTCTTCCGTGTTCTACGGGGCCAGGACTGACGGAAAAGTGGATCGCAACAACAGCGAAGGCCGCGGCGGAGCAATCCCGTCACTGGGTGAAATCCGCAATTGCCATATCAATGTCGGTACGGGTAAAGAACTGACTATCCGGGAGTTGAGCGAACTTGTGGTGAAAGCTGTGGGCTTTGGCGGTGAGGTCGTGTTCGACTCGTCCAAGCCGGACGGAACGCCGCGCAAGCTTATCGACGTGACTAAACTCCACAGCCTCGGCTGGACCCACAAGGTCGAAATCGAAGATGGAGTGAAGATGCTGTTCGACTGGTACAAGGCCTCTCTGGGAGAATGAATTACTCCCCGTACATGTTTTCGTAGTACTTCTGATAATCACCCGAAGTGACATTGTCCAGCCAGTCCTGGTGCTCAAGATACCACTTTACGGTTATTTCAATGCCTTCCTCGAACTGAAGTGACGGCTCCCATCCGAGTTCCTTCTGGAGTTTTCGGGAATCGATGGCATAGCGCATGTCGTGTCCTTTCCTGTCGGTGACGTATGTGATAAGGTCAATGTCAGCACCTTCCGGACGGCCGAGCAACCTGTCCACGGTATTGATGAGAACCTTGATTATGTCAATGTTCTTCCACTCGTTGAAACCGCCGATATTGTAAGTCTCAGCTACCTTTCCGTTGTGGAAAATCAGGTCGATTGCACGTGCGTGGTCCACTACGTAGAGCCAGTCCCTCACATTCTCTCCGCGTCCATAGACAGGGAGCGGCTTGCGGTGACGTATATTGTTGATGAACAATGGGATAAGCTTTTCTGGGAACTGGTAAGGACCATAGTTGTTCGAGCAGTTTGTGACAATGGCAGGCATGCCGTAAGTGTCGTGGAATGCCCTCACGAAATGGTCTGAAGATGCCTTGGATGCTGAATAAGGGGAGTGCGGAGCGTACTTGTTCTCCTCTGTGAAGAAATCAGTACCGTAGGCGTGATGGTGACTTGAAGAAGCCTTCGTCGTGAACGGTGAGTCAATGCCTTCAGGTGCCGTGATTTCCAGAGCACCATAAACCTCATCGGTAGAAATATGGTAGAATCTGCAGGCTACCTTCTCTCCTGACGTTCCATCAGCATTGACTTTATCCACAGACCATGGTGTGGACTGGCCTTCCCAATACTCGCGAGCCGCCTGCAGCATTGACAATGTTCCCATCACGTTTGTTCTTGCGAAGGTGAACGGGTCGCGGATGGATCGGTCAACGTGGCTTTCTGCCGCGAGGTGGATGATTCCATCGACCTGATACTGACGCATGACGGAGCGGATCGTGTCAATGTCACAGATGTCTGCCTTGATGAAAGTATAATTCGGACAATCCTTTATGTCATGGAGATTGGCGAGGTTTCCGGCGTATGTGAGCTTGTCCAGATTGATGATATGGTAGTCCGGATATTTGTTTACGAAAAGGCGGACCACATGACTGCCTATGAAGCCGGCACCGCCGGTAATGATTATACTCCTTTTGAAATCCATAACTTATTCAAGTTTCGTAGGGTGCTGTTATTTGTTGTTGTGTTATTTGACCTCTATGTCATTGATAATGAACGGGCTTTCGAAATCTTTCAGCAGCGGGTGCGCCGTGTCTTTCTTGCTCAGGATTGCTGACTCGGCAGGAATTTGCCAGTCGATGCCTATGCTGTCGTCCAGGATGCTGATGCCTCCGTCTGATTCAGGATGATAGAAATTGTCGCATTTGTACTGGAAAACCGCCTCCTTGCTCAGGACTGAAAACCCATGTGCAAAGCCCTTCGGAATGAAAAACTGCCTGTGGTTCTCCTCGGACAGTTCCACGGCTACATGTTGTCCGTAAGTGGCAGAACCGACACGTATATCCACTGCCACGTCCAGTACCTTTCCACGTACGCATCTTACCAGTTTGCTCTGGGCATAGGGCGGCCTCTGGAAATGCAGGCCGCGCATGACGCCATAGACTGACATTGACTCGTTGTCCTGGACAAAATCTATATGTCCTACTTTTTCGTCGAATTCCCTCTGCGAGAAACTTTCGAAGAAATATCCCCTTTCGTCCCTGAATATCCGCGGCTCGATTATCACGACGCCGTCAATGCTGGTCTTGATTACTTCCATTGCGTTATTTCTGTTTTTTGCCCCGCGTCTGCAGAGTCTTGACAAATATACTCATCTTTCTTCTATAATCACGATTTTTGATTAAATTTGTCCGGGTTGGCCTGCTGTCGCCCGAACGGGCGCCGGACACCTATATATAATATTAAGGAAGGTCAATGCCGGCAGATAATTTAAATTATGACATATCAAATATGAAAGGAATAGTTTTGGCCGGAGGAAGCGGAACTCGGCTTTATCCGATTACCAAGGGCATCAGCAAACAACTTATCCCTATTTATGACAAACCGATGATATATTACCCGATTTCCGTGCTCATGCTGGCAGGAATCAGGGAAATTCTTATCATCTCCACGCCGACTGACCTCCCTGGATTCAGGAGGCTTCTGGAAGACGGCAGCCAGTTCGGAGTCAAATTCGAATATGCCGAGCAGCCTTCGCCGGACGGTCTTGCCCAGGCCTTCATCATCGGTGAGGAGTTCATCGGAAATGATGACGTATGCATGGTCCTCGGCGACAATATCTTCTATGGTGCCGGCTTTACCGGACTTCTTCGCGATACTGTGAAAATGGTGGAAGAGCAGTCGATGGCCTGCGTCTTCGGGTATCAGGTAAGTGACCCTGAGCGCTATGGCGTCGCGGAGTTTGACAAGGATGGCAATTGCCTCAGCATCGAGGAGAAACCTGCACAGCCGAAGAGCAATTATGCTGTCGTCGGACTTTATTTCTATCCTAATGACGTGGTGGAAATTGCAAAGAATGTCCGTCCTTCCGCACGCGGGGAACTTGAGATAACATCTGTGAACCAGGAATTCCTGAATCGCGGACAGCTGAAAGTCGCTACCTTGCCTAGAGGTTTTGCATGGCTTGATACAGGCACACACGAATCCTTGGCGGAGGCATCCACTTTCATTGAAGTAATCGAGAAACGTCAGGGCCTCAAGGTGGCTTGCCTGGAGGATATTGCGTTCAGCCAGGGATGGATTTCGCGCGAAAAACTTCGTGAGGTTGCGAAGCCGATGGCTAAGAATGATTATGGAAAGTATCTTCTCAGGCTCGCCGATGAGGATGAGAAGAATTTAGTAATCCTAAAAAAATCGGAAAGGACCACATTGTGACTGTCCCTGACGGGTTCTTCAAATGTGTCCTTTCCGTAAAGTCCGGGTTTTACTTCCTGAGTTCTCCGAGCCAAGTGCTGATGGCATCGAAAAACACTTTGCGGTATGGCCCGATGAGGTCTCTGCCGAATTCGGAAGTTGTGAATCCGTAGCCATGTCCGCCGTAAGGGAAGACATAGAGTTGGGCGTCCACGCCATTCTTTCTCAATGCGTCATAGTACATGAAACTGTTCTCCGGCGCTACTGTCTTGTCATCTGAACAGAGCAGCAGCATCGTGGCCGGAGTCTTTTCCGTTACCTGTTTTTCGAGGGAATATCTGTTCATAAGTGACTCATACTCAGCTTTTTTTCGTTTGTATTCCGTTACACTGAGACTCTCGTCCAGCCATTTGCTTTCCTTGCCTATGAGCCAGTCGTGGGTGCCTTTATGTGTGAGCCCGAGGTCCATGGTGATGACGGGATAAACCAGGATTGAGAAGTCAGGTCTGGTAATGTCATCGGTGAAAAGGGTTGAGGCAGATGCTGCCAGATGGCCTCCTGCAGAGAATCCGATGATTCCAATCTGTTTGATGCCCCACTCCTCAGAGTGTGCGCGGCAGTATCGGAATGCGTTCTGGACATCAGTAAGCGGTGCTGTCCAATGTCCGTTCGGAAGTCTGTACTTCACGACGCAGACGGATACGCCCTGCTTTGTGAACCAGTCTGCTACATATGAACCTTCATTGAAAGAGGACAAGAATCTGTATCCGCCTCCAGGGCATACTACAATCATCTGGCCGTTAGGGCGTTTAGGCAGGTATATGTCTATTCTGGCGCTGTCGCCTACATTGTCCATGTTGCCGTTGCTCTCTATTTTTTCAGGACCTGTAAGTCCGTTGGATACGCCAGGGCCTGCGGTTATTGTCTTGCCGTTTTCTTCGATGCCTTTGTCTGTATTCTGGCCTTCAGGATACAGAAGTACAGTCTTGGTCGGGCGTAATTTGGTCTTGGGCTGTGGGGCAGCATTGACCTGAACATTCGCGAGCAGCATTGAAAGTCCTACTGCGACGGTTCCTGTGATTAGTGTAAACAATTTCATGATATAAGGTTTTTTTAATGTCTCAACTTCCGTTATGCCAATGAATTCAGACTTTCTGAGAGTGTCCTTTTCAGGAGTTGGCAGATGTCGCGTCCTGCAAATTCCGGCAGGGGATTGAAATGGATGTCGAACGTGAATCCCGGCAGTCTGACCGGCATCTGGAGGAGTCTGCCGCTGGCGAGTTCCTGTCTGACGCAAGGGGCCGGGACAATGCCGATGATCGATGCGGATTCTTCGACGACCGATTTTATCGCCTCGATGGAGTCTGAGGTCAATGCTGTCCTGGCTTCCAGGTCAGGTGTCAGCAGGGAACTGTAGCCGCTCCATACTGCAAATTTGTTGGAAATGTGTATTCCTGCGATGGTCGAGAACGGCTTGGCTGTCGCTTCGGTATCTTCTTCGCTGACTGCCGCCGCATTTACTGACCTGTTTGCAGGCGAAGCTATGACGATGGCTTCCATTACGCCTATGAGCTTGCTTTCCCCCTCGAAGTCAATGGTCTCCGGACTTGGCGATGCTGAGATTTCCACGTCGGCATCCTCAGGCGTTCCGAAATGCGTTCCCGGAACCTCCTCGCTGTCGGCAGCCTCCAGTATCGGCTTCCTTGCCCGGGCCTGGGTGAGGTCGAAGACAATGTCAGGATTAGAGCCTGTTATCATTGACAAAGGCTTCGGGAGCAGGTAGGCGGCAGCCACTGAATCCGCGCAGATTCTGACAGGTTTGCCGGAGGTGAGCTTCCCTTTTTGCCCGAACATCTCGGAAGTTGCTGAATACCAATATTGTATCCGCGATGCGTATTCCTTGAATACGAGGCCTTCGCTTGTCAATGATACTTCGCCTCTTGCCCTCTGGAACAGTATCGCCCCGGTTTCTTTCTCCAGGGAACTTATATTTTGGCTCACGGCCGGCTGGGATACGCCTAGTTTTCTGGATGCCTTGGTGAAGCTTCCTGTTTCGGCAACGGCCATGAATACTTTCAGTCTGAAATCCTCCAGCATGTAAATCGATTTTATATTTTTTGCCTTTATTCGTTACAAAATTAATATTTTTTTGCCGGAATGGTGTAATATTTCTATATTGCACTGATTTTGCAGTGACAATTTGTTATTGTGATATTGTGAAATATTTGATAAACTATTTTAGTATATGAAAAAATTGGTTCTTTTATTTGCGGCTCTGTGTTCTGCGTTCGCGTTCTCTGCGAATGCCCAGAATCAGGTGCTGCCGAATGATCCTGCCGTAAGGAAAGGACAACTCGAAAACGGACTGACCTACTACATCATGAAGAACGGTCAGCCTGCAAATCGTGCCGAGTTCTATCTTGCGACTAATGTTGGTGCTATCCAGGAGACCCCTGACCAGGACGGTCTGGCACATTTCCTCGAGCACATGTGCTTCAACGGTACCAAGAATTTCCCTGGAAAGGGTATTCTCGACTGGCTCCAGAGCATCGGTGCGTCATTCGGCGGCAATGTCAATGCGCAGACCGGAGTTGAGCAGACGACTTATATGCTCAATAACATTCCTCTCATCCGTCCTACAGTTGTGGACTCTTGTATCCTCATCATGCATGACTACTCTCATTTCGTGACTTGCGACCCTAAGGAAATCGATGCCGAAAGGGGAGTCATCATCGAGGAAAGACGTTCCAGAAGAGATGCCAACTGGAGAATGTATGAGAAGTCAAAGCCTTACATCTATGGTGATTCCAAGTATGCTTCATGCTCTCTTATCGGAAGTCAGGAAAACCTCGAGACTTTCAAGCCTGAGAGCCTTACAAACTTCTATCATACATGGTATCGTCCTGACCTCCAGGCTCTTATCGTTGTAGGTGACATTGACCCTGATTACGTTGAGGCTAAGATTAAGGAGATTTTCTCTGATATCCCTGCACCGACCGACCCTAAATCTAAGGATGTCATCATGATTCCTGGAAACCAGGCGCCTGTCATCGGTATCGTATCAGATCCTGAGGCTGTCAATTCTACCTTTGAGGTGTATTGGAAGAACGAGGCAATGCCTGAGGAGTTCAACAATACCGTCCTCGGAAAGGTTTCCGACATTCTCAAGTCATTGATTTCAAGCATCATGGACGAGCGCTTCTCAGATATTTCAGCAAAGGCTGACGCTCCGTTCATCCATGCTGGTTTCGGTATCGGCAACCTTTGTGAGACAATGGAAGTTTCCATGGGAAATATCGCTGCACATGAGAATGACCCTGTAGGTGCTTTCAAGGCATTCTATACCGAGATCAAGAAGATGGAGAAATATGGTTTCTCAAGCGACGAGATTTCAAGAGCGAAGGAGGATCTCCTCTCATACTACGAAAGCGCAGCCAAGAAGGCCAGCACAAGACAGAACTCCGAACTTGTACAGCCTCTCATCGACAACTTCTTCGACAACTACGCTTACATGGAGCCTGAGCAGGAGTATGAACTCACCAAGCAGCTTATGTCAATGCTCCCGGATCAGGCTATCAATCAGACTGTTGCGCAGATTATCCCTGACAGCAATATGGTAGTCGTATTCAAGGGCCCGGAGAAGGAAGGCTATACTCTTCCTACAGCCGAAGACATCAGAAAGGCTATTGATGAAGTCAATGGCGCTGAAATCAAACCTAACGAGAGCGAGGTTGTCGCAACAGAGTTCCTCGATCCTTCCAAGCTTAAGGGAAGCGCAGTGAAGACTACTGCTGACGGTCTTTACGGAAGCAAGGTCCTCACTCTCAAGAACGGCATGAAGGTTATCCTCCGTCCGTCAGATGACGAGAAAGACCATATCGCATTCCAGCTTTACAAGAACGGCGGTTTCTCAATGGTTCCTACAGAGGATCTCGACAGCTTCGACAGCAATGTATGGGGCGCATTCCAGAGCTTCTGCGGTATCTCCAAGTTCAGCGGCACTACCGTCGGCAAGATGCTTTCAGGCAAGAATGTCTCTGTTTCTCCTTTCATCAATGCTCTCCGCCACGGCGTGAACGGAAACTGCACTCCTAAGGATCTCGAGACTGCTCTTCAGCTTACTTACCTCTATTTCGCTGACCCTCGTTTCGACCAGTCTGAATATGACCAGGGCATCAAACAGCTCAAGGCTATCCTTCCTAACTACATCCTCCGTCCTGACTACAAGTTCTCTCAGGTAATCAATGAGGTTCTCTATGGTGACAACCCTAGACACAAATTCCTTTCAGAGGCTGTTGTGGACAATGCAAGCCTCGCTACCATCGAGAAGAACTACAGGATGCTGTTCAATGATGCTGCGGGCGCTACCATGATTATCTGCGGTGACTTTGACATTGACACCGTTACTCCTCTCGTTGAGAAGTATCTCGGTTCCATCAAGAAGGGCAAGAAGCCGTTCACCGCGAAGTATGAAGACCCTGAGATTGTTCCGGGAAAGGTTACCGAAGACTTCAAGATGGATATGCAGACCCCTAAGGTTACCGTAATCGAGGTGTTCCAGACAGAACTTCCTGAGTTTAAGGTCATTGACAAGGTTGCTCTTTCTGCTGCAACTTATATCCTCGACATGAGATACACCAAGTCTCTCCGTGAGGAAGAGGGTGGCACCTATGGCGCATCTGCTTACGGTTCAGTTACAAGCGAACCTAAGCCGGAGGCTCTTATCCAGGTTTATTTCGATACCAAGCCGGTTGCTGCCGACAAGCTCATAAGCCTCAGCCTTGAAGGTCTCAACGCCCTCGCTGCTGAAGGTCCTACTGCTGATGAATTTGCTATGGCCATGAAGAATCTCCACAAGAATCTTCCTGAGTCACGCATCACCAACGGCTGGTGGATGAATTCACTCAAGTTCATGGATCTCCACTCCGTTGACTTCGACAAGGAGTACGAGAGCGCGCTTGAGAATCTCAAACCTGCTGACGTTCAGAATATCCTGAAGACAATTCTTGCTTCAGGTACTGTCAAGACAGTAATCATGCGTCCTGGCGTTACAGCAGAGGCTGAGTAATCATCTGACAAACATAAAGTTCCCTTCGCGGAACTTGAACATACAATCAAGAGACTGACCCAAAAGGGTTGGTCTCTTTTTTTTATATAGGGTGTCGTAGAGT
>OGRU01000329.1_pt1 | contig 47192 bp, 42 predicted proteins | sample 1553541 | NCBI WGS metagenome assembly OGRU01 (sample SAMEA2580068, study PRJEB22360) | human gut metagenome | biome: human gut; feature: human-associated habitat; material: faeces | place: Denmark | collected 2008/2010
TGCTTGAAAGTATAGTGTTTATGCGGATAATCGCAAATTAGATATAAAATTTCACTTAAATTTTTGTTATTTCTGAATGACTTATACAACAATTTCACATCTGATTTATCCAGTTCAATTTTGTACAATAAATTTGCTAAAGATATAATAACACCTTTATATCTGTCATCTTTTTTATCTTTTGAAGATAAAAATTTCTCATAATCCTCTGTAGCGTATTTTGGCATTAACCCAATGATTGGATTTATTAACAATTGAGTTGTTGCATACATCAAATTAACATAAGCACCTAATTCATATTGTTGAGCCTCTGTCATGCTATTATAATCCAAGCCAAACGTCTTTATCTTTTCTATTGCAAGATTTAATTTTTCAGTCTCATTAACAATTCTCGTCATACGATCTTTCAATTCTACGATTGCTAATTCGTATGATTTTATATCTCTTTCACTAATTAACATAAAGACATTCTCAAGACGTTTCTTTTCACTTTTACTTTTCCATAAAAATGCACAACTAGCTACAAGTGAAACTCCTGCTATTGCCCAACCTACTGGACCTGCCATCATAAGAAATACCTCTCCACCTGCCATTCCAGCACCACCTGCTGCAATAGTACCTCCACCAAGCCAGGCTAGTGCAGCATTAGTAGCCGCTGCTCCACTAAGCGTAGAAATAGCAGTACCAGTGGATGCTACACCAAATGTTGTAGCAACGCCCATCGCAACAGTAGGGCCCATTGTCACTACCGCAACGCCAAGGCCCGCTCCTGCCGCTCCTGCACTAACATCTTTTACAACTGCACCCTTATAATCTTTTTCGATTTTTTCTGCTTGTTGTTTCCAATTCAATCTTTGTTTCTTGTAAGACTCATACTGCAACTTCTCTTCATTAGGAACATTACGGATTTTATCAAATAAGTCTTGAATATCCTTTAATGTATCATACAAATCTATTGTATATTCCCCTAGTTTTTCAATATTCTTATTTGTTTCATTAATTGCATCTTGCGTTTTTTCTTGAATCAATTCAAGCTTTGTTTTCTTTTTCCACTTCATTTAATTATTTCCTCCAGGATTAAAGTAAGAATCAATATTTGATTTTTTGCATAATATACACTTCTGTGAAACACCACGTTTCTTAGCTAATTGTACTGATTTATCAAAAGTCTCAATAAATACATTATTTTCTTCAAATTCTTGTGTAAATGACAATAACGATTGATCATCATACACTCGAGCCAGATAATTTAAACCTTCAATGTAATCATCTAGAATCTGCTTTCTCTTTTCTATTTCAACAATCTCTTTCTTCAAAGAATAACGTTTTACAGCTCTATTTCCTTCTCCATATAACGAAATTGTAAATCTTCCAACTCCAGCTATATTTAAGCGCATAAAGAACTCTTTAACATCAAAAGTCCCTCCACCTGATATAAATCCATGAAGCGTTGCATCCCCTACATCTATTAAGCAAAATGTTCCATGTGCTACAGTAAGCATTCTTTTTACAGAAGCATTTGAAAATGGTTCACAAAAAGTCCAAAGAGCAGAAAATGATTTCTCATTATTTTTATTTTCAACGAAATATTTCATTACCCGTCTAACTGAATACATCGTTCTCACTATTAACTCATTAACAAATACTGGAATTGCCTGTGTTGCTTGAAATCTAGCATCAAAACCCTTTTCGTAAATTTCAACAGCTAGTTTATTTATAGTTTTATCAAATTCACCAACTGGAATCCTCATTGTTTTCTTAATTGCAATAACATCATTTGTCCAACTCCAAAAAGGAGAAGGTATTCCCATACCCCTTCCCTTACCTCCTGAAGAACCAGATACATCTGAAATAAGGTGTCCAAACCAATTACTGAACCCACAAAATAACTTTGCAGGTATACTGCCTCCTTGTAGCACAAATTTTCCATCTGCTTCTTGTAGAGACAATAAATTACCATCGGATACAAAGTGCGAAGTATTACAAAACTGATCAAGTATAGAAAAAAATAGTCCAAGCAAAGTGGGATTATGTCCTAAAGATTTAAAATGATGATTTCCTGGTTTCAGGTCATATATCCAGCTTGCTATGTCTCCAGCACCTCTTTGATCATACGGAATACTAAATACATTCTCTAATTTTCTAATAGCAGAAGAAAGTGACCCATTATCCTGCCAACCGCATAGCTTAGCAAAATCTTTAACACGCCCTTCAAACCATTCATCAGTTACATTACTAATTAATGAATCATTTGGACTTCCTACAAGAAAAATATCCAGGATTCCACAAAGTGCACCACTACATGCAGCCAATACATAATCTGTTTTATCGCAATCCAGAGTCAATTTATTCAATGATACTTCATTCTCTTTTAATTCTTTTGAAATAGACAAAAGCTCTAACCTAGCATTATCCAATGCCATATCAATATTTGAAGTAAATTTATACCCATCATTATTTATATTCAGTTCTAATAATATAGACGCATCATTATTACTAACCATCTTATTTACTCCATTCTATTATCTACCAACCTGCATTCAATACATAAAATACAACTACTACCTGCATTAACATAATTAATGGTATTCCCACAGTAAAATAATCTTTCTTTGTTTTATGATGTAATAAATACATTGCCAAAAGTCCACCTAAAGAGCCACCCATAAACGCAAGTCCTAAAAGCGTAACAATTCTAATTCTTGATCTATGACCTATAGCATTTAATTTATCTATCGCAAAAGCTATAAAAGTAACTACATTAATAATTCCTAGATAAATCAATACATATTTATGTTCTGTAAATACTTTCCAAACTTCAAAATTCAATACCTCTGCATGATGTCCTTTATACATTAAAAACAACACTACCTGAATAACAAATACACATACCACAAACACTCTTGACATCATATTTTGCTTCACGGATTTTCTATCAAACAATAGAATAGCTAATAAAGGCCCAGCAGAACCACCTAATATTGAAACAACAGTCAACAACTTATCAACATTACTCTTTTCAGTGTGATCATATAGCCACATATTAATAAGATACAGAATGAACCCTAATACATTGACTCCAATCAAATAACATTCAAAGTTTCCCACATTAAACCTCCAATAATATGTAATACTTAACTTTTTAAAATAACCTATAAATCAAAACTATCTATATTCTCCTCTGAATCACTATCATTCTCAAAATCTAATTGAATAGTTTTATAACAATAACGGTTATTATCCTCCCAAACCAAGTATGTTCTATCATTATCAAACATTATATCCTTAAATCGTTCTCTTGCTTTATATGATGGACTTCTACAAATGCGGAATAACCAGAATATTTTAAGGTTTTCTTTTTCCAAGCCCATATACAAATCATCGCTTTTTATCTTAAGAATTTTTTGTATAGATTCCAAATTCTCTTCATCAGAACTATAACTAGCAATCATTTCTCCATTATCATTTAAATATGAAAAACCGTCTCCATATTTAATATTTGTAATTTGTCTAGTTATTCTTGATGGTAACAAAAAACTTCTTTCAACTTTCAAATCATCACCACACGTACATTCTTCCACTAATTTAAACACATCAATATTTCCTTCTGTAAATGGAATTAGCAATTTACTATAAATTTCTCGTTCTGAATGAACTAAACATGCTTCTTGTGGAGTACAATAACATCTACAATCTTGACATGTATGAAAGCCACTAACATCAAACATTTCAACCTTATTATCAAATCCATTCTCAATCTCCACTAAAAAGCGATTGAATTCTGTTTTTTTCACAGCACCTGTAGAAACCCAAAGATCTTCTTCAACACCAGAATAATTGTTACAGATATTTGTCAGTGTATATAAAATCACATTTTTATTATCATCTAAAATCCACTTGTCAAACTGCGGTATACAATCTTCTTTCATCCAATCTTCAATTTTACTTTTATCGATATCTGTAAAACCTGGTGACGCCAACAATTCACAGTTAAAGTAATCATGTCTTATACCCAAATGCGTTTTATTAACATAATCTTGATAAACATTAATATAATTATTCATCAAAGAATAATCATCTAAAAATTCGTATTTTCCATTATCTTTGTACATAGGAATAGAATTAGCTATGACCGTTTCTATGTAATGTTTTGCAAGCCAAGTATTCTTTTCCACAACACTCATAACCCTACTCATCGCACCATGTGTTGCATATGAATATGTATGCTGTATTGCCACATCGACTCCGATTTTATTATCATCTGAAATCCAAAACATTTCAGGATTCCAACCTTGATTTAATATATACTGATAAGCTGCAGCGATAATTATCCCATCAACTTCTAAGTTCGATATTTCATACTTTTCTTCATAATATTTTTTAAATGCAATAGTTTTTCCATGATATTGATGTGTAATGTAGTTCTCCTTAAAATACTCACTAAACTCATCACAAAGTACATATCTAGACAGATCATAGTTCATTCCATTATAACCCCCCAACTTAGTTGAGTTTAAAGCATCTTTATACACTGGTAATTCATTTTGCACATAATTATATGGTGGTGTTATAAATTTAATTTTTGAATTATCTAGAATACATTTTTTTATTGCGATTTTAACTATGCCTGCACCATAATATCTGAGTGCTGAATTCTCGTATTGTATTAAACCATTCTGACTAAATATATTCGCAAGCATCCACTGAGACATAACTTCTAAATAATTCCTACAAACACATCGATCTAAAGCAATTCCATATGCTACAGCAAACATATCTTCTAAAACTTGCATATCATTAATTGAGATACATTTTTGAAATAATTTCCAAAACTCAAGTGGTTGTAACATTCCCCACTCAATCAATTTAAATCTACTACTTCTACGAGTTTCATTATTCAATGATGATAAACTCCAAGCTAAAGTTAGAGGTGCACCATAATATTTATCTGTACTATTTAAATTTATATTTGAAAAATTTAATTCAATACGTGAATACCAAACTTCATCTACCCCATCATACAAGCACGACGGAATTGACCACCATATGTCACGTTCTGCCGGCTTTTCAAAACCTCTCAAAAAATCATCTAGTAAAACAGAACCAAGTGGATGTTCGTTCACTCTTAAAACAGGTTGTATAACTCTACAAAAAACTTGTCTAAATCTTTCTACTGAATAATACATTTGATCCTTTAAGTATTCAACATATTCACTTGCTATTTCTACTGAGCAATTTGCTAGTGCGTAACATATTAATTCAAATGATATATCACTTTTAATTTTCACATTAGGATAATCTGTAATCAGTTTTCCGCTTTCAATTGAAATTAATGCAAACATTTGATTAACACCATTCACTTCATCTATACTTAAGTTTTCACCCAACTCTGCTTGCTTAAACTTTTTTTGTCCTATCAAATAATCAAATGCTGGTTGTATTCCCCAAGAGAAAAAGACTTTGACCGGTGAAAATTCATCATTCCGTTCTCGATATGTATAGATAAAACCTTCATTCATAAAAAATTCTAATAATCTATCTAAATTGTTAAATCGAACAGAAATACTATCATAAATATCATTATCCTGAATTGGATCTTTCTTAGCAAACAAATCTGCTAAACAAATTAATGTGTTTTGAACTTCTTCAGTACCTAAATTCAAATCATATAATTTAGCATAACTCTTCTCCAATGACTTCATCTTTTCTTTATATAAATTAGTTAACACAGTCATATTTTTTTCTAAAGTGATAATCTTTTTATTATTATAAATATCACAGAATAATTTTATAGCCATTGGGGATTTTAAATTATTTTTTATCCAAAAATTATCTTGGATATCAACATTATATTTTTCAAAGTACTTCTCACAAATCTTTTCTAAATTAGCATCACCTGTTTGCGGTATATTAAGAATTGAATCACTGTAAGGTAATTCATTATAATTTTCAAATACATACGGTCTAGAAAAAAATATGAATTTTACTCTAGAAAATCTTTTTTTATACACTTCTGTTTCACTGATTTTCTCTTTCCAAAAGTCCCAAGAATCCGCTTCGTCTATACCATCCACCATAATCACACACTTAGATTCAACTTGAAACTCCTGTCCAAAATTACCATTATTTAAAAATGAAGCATTTTGTAAAGCATTAAACAATTCAATATCACTCCAATTTGATTCAAGTCCTAATGAATTAATTATCATTGATGTCCAGGTAGAATCCCCTGAAAAATCTTTTGCATGAATAATTACTGGAAGATGCAATCTTCTTTCTAAAAAATTAGATGCCGCTGCTATCATCCCTGTTGTTTTTCCAGTCCCCGGTAATCCTAGAAATACAATTTTGTTACTATCTTTTCGATTTATTAATTGTTGAAGAATATGAAACTCTTCCTCTACTCTAATTAATGCTTTTTTTGCCTCGTTACAATGAAAATATGTTTGAAAAATAGAGGTATTATCGTTTATATCATGACAACCACATCTTAATTGCAATGTTTCTGGTATAAAACCAGTATTACTTCCCCTCATAACTGCATTCTGATTTTTCTCAAACACTTCTGTCCATTTTTTTAATATTAAAATATCGTTCTCAATTTTTCGTTTAAAATCAATAGCGTTACCTATTTTTTTCAACTTTAATAAATCTTGGTAACATTTTATTAATAAGTTAAATTTGTTTATAAGATTTCGAATGCAATTCAATCTCTTTTCATTCAATTCAATACTTCCTAAGAAAAAATCCAATTGATCATGTATATATCCCTCAGTATAGATTTCTGGAATGTATTTGGTATTTGCCCACCCATTTTTTATCTTATCCAATGAGTAATAAAAATGTTCATCAAAAACAGCTGTATTCTCAAACCAATATTTATAAATGCCCTGTGTCTCTGACCTAGTCAATCTTTGTTGTATAGTTGATTCGTTCCACAAAATCAATTCCACATTTGGATTAGATGATTTAAAATCTTCATTCATTTTTTTCCATTTGCTAATTTCTGTATTTCGTGCTATTTTTTTATTTTTGACAACTCTTTTTCCACCTAAATCTCTTGGTATACAAACAATATATTTTTTTATTTCTGGATGTACTTTCATTGCAGTATTAAACGAGTTCCGAATTTGATTGAATTGAGCATCTTGCAATTTATCGCGAAACCACTTAACCTGTAACGCAATAATATCATCGTTTTTTAAAATGCCGTACGCTTCTACTCCACCATCCCCTCCTGAACCATTTACAAAAATAAATTGTTCTAATTCATTTTCGTACTTTTCTTTACACCATAATTCAAATAATTGATTACACATAATTTCAAATGCACGATTATTCGATTCACCATGACTACTAAACTTTACCCAATCCATAAATCCTCCATTATACTTCTAATAATTTTTATTATGCTATTAATAATTCTAATCTACCATTTATTATATCATTTCCATTTTTAACTTTATAACTTGCCAAAAAATAATGCATAGCCAATCGACTATGCATATTTAAATCGAACTTCATAATCTTTGTAACTACCAAGATTATGAATCATCTTAGTATAACGTTTCTCAAAAGACTTTTTAGCCTTATCTTGAGAATCCTTTGAATTTGCTAATTCATCAAGTTCCTTCTCTAACTCAACAACCTTCGCATTAAACTCCTTCTCAGTAATAGGACGAAGTTTGCTTTGTCTATTGAAGTTTTCCTCATAAGAATCCTGTTTCAAATGAGTTTCATGCTCCTGTTTAGGTGCATTCACCGTTACAACCTTAGTCAATTCATTAGCTGTTGCTTTGGCTTTATCCAAATCATAATAGAAACTAGTTAAGGCTGTATATTCAAACTGCATCTCACTGTTATAACCTAATGGAAGTAAATTCAAAAACTTAACTGGTTCTGAAATATCCTTTTTACCAACAGACTCTTTTTCAGCACAAACTAATTTACCAACCTCTCTCAATTCAACTGGAACTGCCGTTCGCTTTTCTTCTTTTGGTGGATTCGCAAGTTTATACATTCCAATACTTGAAAAAGAAATAATAAATACAGCCAACGTAATAATAACTCCCTTAATAGTAGGATGCTTTTTAATAAAAGAAACATCCTCATAATTTTTGTCATCTAAATAGTTCATCTTAATTTTCTCCTTAAATAAACTTAAATCCTTTCTCTTTTCTTAATGCACCAATCGTTTTGTCCTTACGAACCTTTCGCCCATTCTCATGACGAATACTTCCGGTTGGTAATCCTCGGGTCTTTTCAAAAGTCCCCACTGTACAATTGCTTTTTGCTTTTCTAAACATAACATTTTCCTCCTTGTTATAATGAAACATACTGTGTATTAGGCATGTTGAATAAACTGTTCATAAACACTCTTACTCGAGTAAACAAACCATCTTCAATTGGTTTTGGTTGATCATAACCTTTGATTTTTAAGTAAGCATCCACAAAAGCTTCTTTAAACTCTTGTACATCCATATCAAATGGATAGTACTCATTTAAATCTTTGCTTTGAATAAAATCAGCAATCTGTTGTAAATGCTTAGTGAACTGAATCACTCCTGTACCATAAAAATCATCAATCAAATGAGGTAGTCTAGATAAGAAACAAACTCTAAATCCACGATAATCTTTCTGAACTTGAATACGATTGTTTGTGAATACAACAACCTTTTCAATTTTCATATTCTCAAAACCAGCATCCTTTAGAAGTTTTTTGATTACTTCTGCTCTGAAATCCATCTTTGCACCTAAGTGACTATCAAAATTTTCATATCTACCAATCTTGTACATATCACCTACTTCATCAATGTAAATATCTCTTTTAGAATTCTTGACCTCAACAATCGTTGCCACACCCTGTTTCAATACTAGAAAATCAATTTCTGTATTGTGAACACCATCTGACAATTGAAGATTTCTTAGAACAACATGATTGGATTTCATATAATCCAAATATTGTTCAACCCTATCTTCACCAGTAATCCCAGACTGTTGAGCACGAACATGATTTGAAAATATAGAAGCCAATCTAGATAATCTTTTCAATTCCTGATCTGCTACATTTCCAGCTGCATTATTCATCTCATGCAAATGCTTCATAATATATGACATATGAACATATTCAGCAGGAATATCCAAACCATCTTCAAACACAATCTGAGCCATATCTTTTTCTAACTGATCCATCTCAGGAAGAAGTTCTTCCCTAGAATAAACATCCTTACTTAAACCTTTCAAACTACTTAATAAACTCTCTCTTTTCATCATTTTCTTTTCCTCCTATTTATTAGCATTACCCTGCTTTTTAAACTCCGACACATCCTTTACATGCATCTCATTCGCCAACTTTCTATTTCTTTCAATCTTCTCTATCAATTGAATCATACGAATTCGATTATCAACACTCATCATAAGTAACACCAATCTTTCTATTTCTTACTTGCTTCTTGATATCTTTAAGCATCTATATCATAATTTGAATAGAGCATTTCCTACAGACAAAAGAATGCGTAATAAAATACACTTTTTCGCACTTTTTGCGAAATAATGAAATGAGGGCATAATAATGAGTGAACAAACAAAAAAGGAGTATCAAACTCCCTATGAAGAATATAGAATAAAGGCTGGATACACTCGAGAAAGCGCTAGTGAAGAACTAAATGGTATTTCACCAGACAAAATATATAGAATTGAAAAAGGCAAACAAACAGCTGAACCAGACATTGTTCTACAACTAGCCGATTTATATCATGCTCCAGAACTATGTAACTATCACTGTACACACAAATGTGAAATTGGACAAAAATACATTCCACAAGTAGACGTACAAGATCTTCCTAGCATTGTATTAAGTACAGTCGCAACACTCAATGAAATCCAACCATTAGTAAATCGATTGATTCAAATCACAATGGACGGAAAAATATCCGATGACGAAATTCCTGACTTCGCACTAATTAGTACAAGACTCGACGAAATCTCAACCGCATCTGACGTACTAAGACTATGGATTGAGAAAACAATCCAAGTAAACAAACTAAATGGAACATTATTCTATGAAGAAGTGGATAAGTTAAAAAAATAGGAGTTGTAACGAAAAATATAATTTCGTTACAACTCCTTCTCTTTATTCTTGAACCAATTCAATGATTTGCGATTCAAATACATGATGAAATAAGGCAATTACCCTACCGACTCCTAGTACCGCAATTACAGTTCCTATTCCTATTCCAATAATTCTATGTGCAAATATCAGGCTGATACATATAGTCATGCATACACTTACACAATCAAACATGTTTTTTGTAAGACCAACACTTTTATTAAACTTTCCCGCCAACGCTTGCACAATTCCATCTCCTGGATTTGGCACAAACTGCATACTTAATGACATGGCAGCACCTACTCCTGTACAAATGATGGCCATAGCTAATATTAGTAATTGGATTCCAAATTGATTGGATGTGGGAATATAAGCCGAAAAGATATTTAATAATCTTGTAAATATTAAACTTAGTGGTAACTGTAATAAATCAGATAAAATTCTTTTTTTATTTTTTTCACTTATATGAATCCAAATTTGTATAAACACAAACACCACATATTCAATAAATGTTAAATCACCAAAATTCAATCCTGTTATTTGCGATATACTATATGGCACTGAAATAATAGGAGACACACCAAGATTCGCTTTTGTGTTTAGTGTTAAGCCTAGAGCCAAAATAAACAATCCAACAAAGTATATTAATAAACGCTTCGTTTTATTATTCAAAATCATCTTCCTTTCTTTAAAAAACTAGGCAAATTGCCTAGTTTTATCTTTATTTAAAATAAGAAATATGGAACCCTTCTTCCAAATACTCCACATCAAGATCAGGAAGTTTATCATTAAAATAATTCACCATGTTTTTTAAACCACCAATTTCACAACCAGCATGATTTACTACGATCATAGGCAAATCATTATCAATCGCATATTGAGCATCTTTGTAGTTTGTGATTCCATCATCTGCCACAATGACTACATCTGGATTGAACTCTAACATTTCAAAGATATCCGTTCCAGCACCCGTACCAATGGCTAAATGAGACACTTCTTTATTTACATTCCCAAAAACATAAACTCCCTCTTCACCATCATCTTTTAATGCATTAGCCACACGCGTTGCTAATTCTGAAACGGTTTGTTTAGGAATATTTGCAGATTGATAATACGAGTTAATCACTCTATCCCTAAAATCAAAACCAAGCTTTTTAGCCCATACATCACTCACACCATATTCAGGAATAGAATCCCAAACATCATGACAACGATACACACAAATATTACCCTTACTTAATAAATCTTTCTTATGTTCAATAGACTCTACTAATTTAGTTTCCAAATGCGTTCCTGTCGTATAGAAAATATTTTCATGAGAAACAATAAAATTAATTCCCTTTTCCAATGCCTGTTCAATCACTTTATTAGTAGCCACCCAACAAACACCAATCTTCTTTACTTCTTGATCATCATCACCAAATAAAACACGATCTCTAGTACAACGATTCCAACGAACCCAAGTACCCTCATTCTTTAAACATTCAATTACTTCTTTAATCTTCATAATTAATACCTACTCAGGAATTACAGCTTCAGCAGTATATTTTAAATCGCTACCCATTTGATAAATAAAACGAGCATACATATCTGTGCCATAAAAATCTACTTTTGTATCATACCAATCTGGATGCGCAATAATACGATTTGCGGTATCCATAATGTATTGAAGTGTTTTTGGATGTAAATCAATCGTTCCATGACCAGGGAAAAGACCTGACAATTCTTCAATTCTTGGCATAAAATCTTGAATTGCATCTCTTAATGAATTGATTGTACAGAACTGTGGATATTCTTTATTATCACCAAACGCACTTGTTACATCTCCAATAAAGAAACATCCTGATTTATGATCTAAAAAGCCTGATTGCCCTGCCGTATGACCTGGTAAATGAATCAATTCAACAACATGTCCTTGTCCTAAATCAAACAAATGATGATTTTCCACTCCAATAACTTCATAAGGCGTATAAGGTGGCAAATCCTTTTTATCAAACCATGTATAACAAGGTTCTTTATTCTCATCCAAAATGAAATCCAGTGTATCTTCAGGTTTTTGGTGTTCCTGAATCGTCTTTTGATCTGCATAATGACAATACACTTTATCAAAATGACTATTACCTGAAATATGATCCACATGAGCATGTGTATTACAAACAATAACTTCTTTATCACCAATTAATTTATGAATTAAACCTTTTAAATCACCCAATCCAAAAGCAGTATCAATTAACAACGCTTTTTCTGGTCCATTAATTAAATAACACCACATTTCAGCCGTACGAATACCATCATAGAAAATACAATATACATCTTCTCTAAATTTATAAACTTCTGCATATGGATTAATTTCTGGATAAAATTGCTTTAAAGTACTATATTCACGCAACACTTTTAAAAATGACCATCTTGATGGTTTTTCTTTTTCTGGATTCAATAATTTTGTCTTTAAATCCGATTTGATATATCTAGGATCCTGCATATTCGTCCTCCTATTTTTAGATTACATATTTTTTAAACAATAAATCACGATTCAATTTATATTCCGAATCAAAGTATTCTTCTAATGAATCATACTTTTGTAATATGGCTTCAAATGAAGATTCCAATAATTCAGTATGAACCGAACATACATACATCAAAGTATCTTTTACTGGTTGTGGATAATCAGACTGTAGTAATTTAGGCATTAAATGATTTTTAACCGATTCATTACTCTTTAAATAATCATCGAATATTGTTTGTTTGTCACAACCAAACAAAGATAAAACCAATGCTGCAAATATACCCGTACGATCTTTTCCTCCACCACAATGAAATAAAATGCCATCATCTGTTGTTTCCATTAATGAAAACATGTTTTGGTAAGCCGTATTTGAGAAAGGAATAACTTTATATCCATTGACAATAAAAGAAGATAAACCAATTATTTCCTCCGTAGAAGATTGTTTTGTCACAAGTCTAGGAAAATAGAAATCATTGATTCCTGTTTCTGGCATTAAACAACACCAATTATGACGCGTAAATCTTGGATCACATACATAGTTATCTTCTTCTCTTTCTGAGTCTGAACGAAAATCAATTATTGTACGAACACCAAGGTTATAAAGTTCATCCCAATCTTCTTTTTGAAAATCCAACGGAGCTTCTGAACGAAATAATTTCTTTTCTCTAATTTTTGGATATACGTTATGTAAATCTCTAAAATTAGTAAATTTCATATTACTTCACAATATATTTATAATTGTCACCACTCTGTTTAAACCAAGCAGGAACATGACACTGAGCAGCCTCATCCAAATACGTTAACATATATTCCATTCCAGGCTCTTCCAAGTTAAAGTGTCCCATACCTAGTGCAACACGATTCTTATCTAAGCAGCCACTATCACGAATATATTCTGCATAAGTAAAATCAATCAATTCCATAGTTAATAAACAGTCAATATCACTCTTATCCGTATTCACAATTTGTTCTTTAGCATCACCAAATACATGGAATAATACAGCAGCCTTCTTAATTTTAGCTTGATCATTTCCAATCAATCTAATACCATTCAAATTACATGTATCCACTAATTGCTTAGCTAAATCTGTAGCTTCTATCGCATGATCAAATTCATATGCTGTAGAGCACTCAAGAGTATTATCCATTGAATTTACTGTGTTTTTGATCATCTTATCCCAATTCATCTTCTTAGCTAATCCAAGGAAAATACCATCAATATAAGATCCGTTATATGGAATTCCTGAATGAATATAATCATGATTTCTCCAAACCACAATTCCATGATCATCCAACAATTGTTTTTTCTCTAAATACACTTCATTCTTAGATTCTTCTAGCCAATCTGTATGATCACCATGATTCCAAAACAAGGCTTCATGACAAATAATGAAATTAGCACCTTTTTCAATCGCAAAACGAATTACATCCACACTAGCCCAACAAGTCGTTACAACACCTGTACATTCTTGATTGGCATCTCCATAAAGAATTTGATCTCTTGTTGTTGCCTCGTCAATCGTTCCATATCCTTTATGATACTTTTTAATATTTTCAATCATTTGATTAATTAGCATAATTGCCTCCTATTCATCATCTTCATCAACACTCGCTGCCATTTTATTGACATATACCAATTGATTTTTACAGTCCATTAATACTTGTTCTACTTTTTCTGAAGTTAAACCCTCATCTTCTGGAGCTAAGACAAAAGATAAAGCCATAGGCAAGTTCATTCCACAAATCACATGAACTTTGTCTGACATATAAGGATAGAATTTTTGATAAACACTTCCTCCCATCATGTCTACTAGTACAACCACTTCATCTTCATCATCAAAAGAAGCAAATAATTCAGCTACTACTGTATCAATATCTTTTGTTTCATCATCCAAATATGCGTTAATATCATAAATAGTCTTTGTTGCTCCTGTTAAAAAATCAACAGTATCTTTCAGCCCATAAGCCAATTTATGATGAGATGCAAATATAAATCTTCTCATAGTGATTCTCCCCTATTTTTTCACAAATAAATAGCTAAAGGAGCGCTTCTCCTTTAGCTACTTTTGTTATTAAGCAGTAAATATTCCAGCTGCAGCTCCAACCCAAGATAAAATGATGATGATTAAAATCATTTTTGTCATCTTCACTTGTTTTTTATTCATGAAGAAATAAATTAAAGCAACTGCGACAACTGGTAATAATTTAGGCATTACTCCATCAATTAAATCTTGAACATTCATTGTTACATCACCATTTGTGAATGATAATCCTGTTTTCAAGTTAACAACAGAAGCAATCAATGCCCCAACAACAGTTAAGCCTAATACAGAACAAGCTTCTGTAAATACAGTGATTTTTTGACCTAATTTAGTAACAACATTAATACCCATGTTGTATCCCCATTCAACTTCAAGAATACGAACAGCTAGGAATGCGAATGTAAATGCGGCCCACATGATGATACCTAGAGGATTTCCTTGCATACCCATACTAGCAGCAATAGAACCGAAGATTGTTGGAATCATCGCCCAACCAATTGTATCACCAATACCAGCTAAAGGACCCATGATACCTACTTTAAAGTTATTTACAGCTTCTAGTGAATCAATTCCACCCTCGTCTTCAATACCTAAAGCAGCACCCATAACAAATGGTGATATCCAAGGCATTGTATTATAATACTTCATTGCATTGTTTAATGAAGCTTTGAAATCTTCATCATTTGGATACATTTTACGCAATAATGGATAAACTGCAAATGCATAAGAAGGAGCCAATTGTGTTTCATAGTTGAAAGTTGAAATACCAATCAACCAACGTTTAGCGGCCTGGCGACAATCTTTTTTAGTTAAAACTTTTTCCTTACTCATCTTCTAGATCTCCTAAAGAACTAGCAGCACCTGCTGGAGCAGTTGCAGCTCTCATTTCTTTTTTATAAACTTCATAAGCAGCAGCTAAACCAACTGCTCCTACACCTAATACTGGAACATTTAAATAAGCTGTTAAAACAAATCCAATGATCAAGAATGACCAATATTTAGAGAATGGCATATACATCAATAACATTGCCATACCTACACCAGGAAGAACTCCGCCGGCAATTGATAAACCTGTTGTAAACCATGCTGGCATAAAGTCTAACACTGCATTTACAACTGTTGGACCAATTGCAACGCATAAGAATACTGGTATTGCAGAACATAAACCATAGAATAACGGTGATACTTTAATTAAATTTAAGAATGATTTGAATTTTCCTTCTTCAATCAAACTCATTTCTTTGTGCATTAAGAAACCATTGAAAATCTTATAAATAACATCAAAGTTAACACCTAACATTGCAACTGGAAGACCGATTGCTAAACCAGCTTCCATTCCACGTCCTGTCGAACATGCAATAGCCGTTGCAATAATAGCAGCTACAGGATAATCTGGCATTGAAGATCCACCAACAGCAACAACACCCATAGACATTAACTGAAGTGTTGCACCAATATATAATCCTGTTGCAACATCTCCCATAATCAATCCTACTAACCAACCACAAACAATTGTATTAAACGCAAACAATTGAAGGGTAACAGTATCAGTCATTTTCCAATACGCGACCAACGTAATTAAGATAATTTGAACGGCAGTCATAATTTTTACTCTTCTCCTTTATAAATTTTATAAGCTGATTTTTGAAGTTAATGGCTCAGCCTTATCTGTAGTTGTAAATTGAACATCTACTTTTGTACCATTTTCAATTAGTTTTTTGTAAGTTTCTTTTTGTGAATCCAAAATACTTGCACGTGTACTTACTGGAGTTCCCTCTGTCTTATTGTTACGAGTGATACCCACTACGATACGAGGAATCTCTTGTCCCGCTTCTTGTAAGTGTAAGAATATTTCAGGCTTTTCACAAACAATGAAAACTTTGTGACTATCATATTTTCCAGCTTTGAAATTATTGATAGCTGTTTCCTCAGTGATGATAGAACAAGCCATACCTGCTGGTTTTCCTAATCGCATGCTTTCTTTAATGACAGGATCATTTGCAGTCTTATCATCAATAACCATAACACGTTGTGCTCCTGATTGAGGTGCCCACATAGTGGCTACAATTCCATGCAATAAACGATAATCAATTCTTCCTAAAACAATACTCATATTAATTATCTCCTTTCTTGTTTTCACCCTTTATATAGCAAAAGTCGTGACAACTTGTGTCTTTCGAATTAAAAATCATTCATTTTAAGCCTAATAACGTACTTATTTTATTCAAACATTTTTAAAATTTATTTTTTAAACACTCTAAACTCCATCCACAGACACTAATCACAGACACTAATTCCTATTCTGTCGTTCGTTTCTATTCTAAATTAAAAAGAACTACCTTGTCGATAGTTCAATTTCAATATTTGGACACTGTTTAGAATTCAATACATACTGAATATTCTTAGAATCCGATTGCTCATAAAAATGAATGGCTTTATCCAGTCCAATTGATAAACTCTTTCGCTTTATCAATCTCTCTTTTAGTATACTTGGATCTACATTTAGAAATACTGAATCATCACACAAAGGTAACAACTCATTCCAAGGTTCATCTTTAGATAATAGATAGTTTCCTTCAATTAGTACTATATCACTTTGAATATATACCTGATTCTCAATTGGATCATGAACCATTCGAGAATATACTGGCCAGAAACAATCTTCCTCTTTTGTTTTTAAAATATAAGATTTCAACTTTTCTACATCAAACGTATTACGACTCCCTTTTTCATTCAATAAATCATGTTTTTTCAAATAATCATTATAAAAATGAAATCCATCCATTCCAATTGTTTGAAATGTACAAGAAGCATTTAATGATTTAAATAACTCTTCTAGAAACAAAGCCAAAGTACTTTTTCCACTCCCTGGACAAGCTGCCAAATATACTATGACTCTTCTTTTCTTTGTTTCATATAAATGAATCCACCTTTGAAGTAATGGAATCAATACATCATTTATATCATTTGAACTGTAATATGCATTTACTTCATTGCCATTCACAATGAATTTACTCATCGTCTTCATTTGATTGTGACTCTTTCATGTTATTGATGTACATATAAATATATTCCGCTTCTTCTACAGGAATATCTATACGATAATACTTTTCTACTTTTTGGAATGACTCTTTTAATTGGTAATAGAATTCCTTAAACAACAAAGAACACTCATCGATTGATTTTGTATATACATCAATGCCTTCTTTCAATACAAGTCTTTCAATCAAGCAACAAATATGTACATATAATCCAAAACAGATATTGTTAGAGAATACTATGTTCATCTCCCTTTGAAGAACATTCAATGAATCCGCTACATATTCCAATAACTTATCTGGATTCAAGAAAGTCAAACTCATAATAATATTCGTTAAAGAGAAGTTCTTTAATAAGTTTTGTTGGAATTGATTCATTTCTGCAGGTGTAATCATACCTTCAAAATAAGTCCATAGAAAATCGAATGATTCATTCATAATAAAGTTTTCTAGAGAGACAAACTTTAAATTAGGAATCTTAGGATCTAATGTTCCAATTATACAAATCACTTCGTAACGATCAAAGAAATCCGATTCCAATTGATTTTTTACCAACGTAGAATAATCATACGTCAAGACTTTAACAGGAATCTTTTCAGGTAAAGACTCCTCTAAAATCTCTTTTAATTTTTCAGCCGTACCCATTCCCGTTGCACAAGAACATAAAATAATTTTTTCTTTTTCTTTGCGTTCTGTAATTTTGTAATTTGTATCCAACATTCCAATAGACTCATCAAAAATGTGCTTCAATGGCTCATTTTTACTTATGCCCTCACCAACGAACAACGCAAATTTAGTTGAAACATTGTTTGCGATGGCAATGTTAAAATTGGTTGTATGTGATAAATGATCATATATTTTTTCTAAAGATCCCATATCCACCAATAAAATCAAATCTTTTATTTTCGTATATCTATCAATAAAAGATTTTAACTTAACCAATATTTGGTCTGTTGTTGTATCCAAAGGCATATCAATTGCCTCAAACACATATTGTCCCAACATTTCATTTACACTGGAAGCTATTGAAGAAGCTGTCGCATATCCATGGGCAAGTATCACACCTACTCTTTGTTGCTGTTCAGATAATGTTAAAGCTTTAGATAAATATAACGCTAAACACGACAAGAAGAACTCATTCACATATAAATTTAAATGTGATTCTATCAATTCATTCATTGCCGAAACAAGTTTATATTCATTCACATAATATTTCTTGATTAAACCAATAAAAACATCATAAGAATCTGTATTTAATTTAGAGTATGTAGAATAATTAGAAAAATAATCCACTAAATACATACAAATCACATTAATATCTTTATCTTTTAAATTACATCGATACTTTTGATTCACCATTTCAATGATTGCTTTTAAAGAATCAATAATATTTATATTGGAAGCATATAGTTCACTCTGATCAGAAAACAAAATCTGATTAATTTGTTTACTTACATGTAAATAAATATGATCAAAATACTCATCAATCAAGATTTCATTATTTTGAAGCTTAACCGTCCATTTATCTACTTCTTTTAATACCGTTTTATCTGTATCCTTTTTCGATTCCTCTTTTAATTGATCAATTGTCAACACATGATGTTCCATAAAAGAAATCGTGCGATTCGCAAAATTCAATGTATTCGGTAAATGTAAATTATTAATTTCGATATATTCTTTATTCTTATTCATAAATAAAGCTGTCATACATGTTTGTCGAATACAGTTTTCTAATTCTCCAACATTCCCTTCAAAAACAGTATTTAATAACGTTTGATAAGCCAATGAAGAAATTCTAATTTCCTTTTGGATTTGTTTTGATTCATATTCCAGTAAATAAACAATCAAATCCGCCTTTTCCTTTAATCCACGCTGTTCCAAAGATGGTATATGAATTTGAATAGGTATACGTCTTAACAATGTTTTCAATAAAGCTTTCTTTGGATCTTCTGTTGTCGCAAACACTAAAAACACATTTGAATGATAAACATTTTCATTATCACCAATCTGCCTGTAACTTCCATTATCCATAAACAAGAATAACTTTTCCTGGCATTCAGGTTTTAAACAATGCACTTCATCTAAAAACAACACACCGCCATCCGCTTGATGAATCAAGCCAGGATTATCATGGTCTGCACCAGTAAAAGCTCCCTTTTTATATCCGAATAAATAGGCGGTTAAAAGTTCTGGGTTATTGGCATATTCTGAACAATTGACATGGACAAATTCAGCATCCTTTTTTAAAATCCCCTGATTGATTCCATACTCATATATTTTTCTTGCAATTAAACTCTTTCCTGTTCCTGTTTGCCCATACAATAATGTTGGTAACCCATTAGGTGGATAACTAATACTAGCTTTACAAGTTTCAACAACGCCTCTTAAAGAACCATCATATCCATTCAAAGCTTGAAAATCTTTTTTATCTTCCACTTCTAAAAATTCCATTAATTCTTCAATAGATCCAAAAATATTTTTAGGAAGAGAAGTATTATATTGTTTTGAAATTACTTCTTTATCCAAAAAGAGTACTGGGCGAGAATTAATTTTAATTAAAGCCCCTGTATTATAGTAATCATTCAAATTTTGTGAGACCCAATTTCGTGAAAACCCCAATACTTTACCTACAATAAGCGCACTGTTTTTTTCATATTCTCCACTAATTGTATTTTCCTTTATATACTCACTAAGTTTTGTTTCCATAATCTACTCCAATGTTTTCATAGCCTCCATGATTTGCGGATATGTTGCTAAACCAGAATGGAATGCTGTTGCGCCACCACAAGCTGTCGCAAGTTTTAATGCTTTAGAGTAATCTCTTTCTTTTAACACACCTGCTATAAAACCAGCTACCATTGAGTCCCCGGCACCTACTGAATTTACAACCGTACCTCTACAAACTCCTTGCTGATATATTGTACCATTTTCATCAATTAAAATCGCACCATCTTTTGCCATTGAAATTAATACATTACGAGCTCCTAATGACTGTAATTTTTTTCCACAAGCTACAATATCCTCTTTATTGGTTAATTTTATGCCAAAAATTTCTTCTAATTCTAAGTTATTAGGTTTAATTAAGAATGGATGATAAGGTAATGTCTTCATCAATAAATCTTTTTCTGCATCCACCACAAAATCAACACCCTCATTTAAAACCTTAATAACTCTTTGATACGAATCTGATTGAAGACTCGATGGAATATTTCCTGATAAAATCACCATATCGCCTTTTTTAAATGTTTTAACAATTTTCAATAATGCGTCGAAATCTTTATTTTCAATCACTGGACCTTTTCCATTAATTTCTGTTTCCTCATCCGATTTCATCTTAATATTAATTCGGGTCATTCCTTTTTCAACTTCAATAAAATTTGTGTGAATACCCAAACCATGCAAACCATCCTTTAATGCTTTACCTGTAAATCCACAAATAAATCCCAATGCTGTACTAGGAACTGATAATTCGTTTAATATACATGAAACATTGATTCCCTTTCCTCCATAATACACATTTTCTGTTTTGTTTCGATTAATTTGACCAGCTTTAAAATGATCCACTTGGATAACATAATCTAATGCTGGATTAAAAGTTATTGTATATATCATACTTTACTCTCACTTTCTATACTTACAACCACAAGATCCCAATAACATCAACTGTTCGCATCAATGATTTCGAAAAAAAGTTACATGTTAAATGTGCCATCTTCTATACCTCATCATATGTATATAAATGAATATCATTTTCTTTTATATATACTTTTAATTCTTCACTCGTTAAAAAATCCGCTTCTAATACTCTAGGCGTTGTTAGACTGGAAACTGACATAATATAGTAATCTAAATAGCCAGGATGACAAACCATCATATTAAATCCATCTTTTGCCTCATCGACCATCTTTTTAAAGGAAGCCATTGGATCATAATTTGGAAACATGCTTTCCATATACATATACATGTCTTGCCCATTCACTTTTTCACATCCCATAATCAACGTTTTTAAATTGTGCCGATTCCCCACAATTTCAATGGCTCTATTTAAGTTTTCACTCATTACGGCATGCGCCTCAAAATAAGCCGGTTCTTTTCCTGTTATTTCTTTAAAACGATTATATTGCGCTTCCACTTCTAGAATAGCTTCATCTAAATCCACAAAATCCTCTTTTGTACTGCGATACATCTTGCTCGTTTTAAAAGTTCCATCCGCATTGACCAATGTTGGAATATCTTTAGGATCACTAATAGGTTTTCCCACACACACATTTGTATGTTGTCCTAGACAAATATCATAATCTTTTACTAATTCATAACCATGAAGACTGTCTGGCATATTTACCATAAAACCAATATTTCTTATAACACCATTCTTTAACGTTTCATAAATGCCATAATTTATAGCTTTAGAAAAACCTAAGTCGTCCGCTCTTACCATTATTTTTTTCATGTTATACCTCTTATTGTTTCTACTAATAATTAATGTCATTTAAATACAAAAACAATCAAATATCAATCGTTTTAAAGAAACAATCATTGTATTTGATCGTTTTGTATTTATAATTAAATTATGGTTAAACAAGAACGATGGAAAATCATTATCGATTTATGCCAAAATAATAAAAAAGTATATAACGAAGATCTAAAAATCGCATGTAAAACTTCCATTGCGACAGTTCGAAGAGACCTTCAACAAATGGAAGACTTAAAACTCGTACAACGATTCCATGGTGGTGTAACACTAAATCCTGATGCTAATGAACTTCCTATGGTTTATAGATCCAATGAACAAATTAGTGAAAAAACATGGATAGCTAAACAAGCAGCTCTTCAAATCAAAGATAATCAAACGATTTATTTGGATGCTGGAAGCAGCACTTATGAAATGATTCCTTTTATTCATAGTAAAAATATCACCGTTGTCACAATTGGGGTCCCTCATATATCTTTATTAATGGAATACAATATTCGAACAATCGTTCTACCAGGATTTGTTCGTAAAAGTACAGAAGCTATCACAGGCGCTCAAACATTCAATCAATTAGATAATTTCTATTTTGACTGTGCGTTTCTAGGCGTTAATGGAATTCACGAAAAAGCTCAAATCACTACTACAAACGAATGGGAAGCGGTTGTTAAAGAAAAAGTTATTCATCAATCAAACAAAGCATATATTCTTGCGGATCAAACTAAATTCAATAAGATCTGCCCAATAAAATATGCGAATTTAGATGATGTCATATGTATCAGTATGATCAAACCATTCAAAATGAAATATCTATAAAAACAGAGGTTGTAACAACATAGCTACAACCTCTTTATTATTCCTTCATGCCTATCTCTTTTTCAAACTCATCAATAATCTTATTAATTTCAATCAACTCATGATTGAAATCATCAAATTCATCCACTAAGGCCCTTACTTCTTCAGAATCTAGTACTACATCGCTACAAGTATTATCAGCCTGTTTTAATTTTTGAAATACTTCGTCCAACAATTCATAATCCTTATCACTCAACATGATCCATACCTCTAATTCAACAAACCAGGCTTATCCTCATCATCAAACATATCACACAACATATCCATAATATCCTCTTGATTCTTTAATATAATCTTTATCTCTACATGATTCAGCCTTACACTACTCTTAGTATTTCTAGCACTCCTAAGCTTATTAAATACTTTCTCTAAGAAATCAAAATCCTCATCTGTCATCATAATGATACACCTCCATCCTATAGTTTGTTTATTACACGAAATGTTACATAAATGAAAAAGGGAACAACATTGTCCCTTTATTAATTAAAGAATAGATATTTTTGTTACTGTGTCAATTGACATCAAATCCTGATACAATTCATTTTTATGGTCAATCCACCTATTATTTGTATCAAAAGTCATTAAATCTAGATTCCTATCAATTTTTATTTCATTGACCTCTATACCATACTTCTCAAACATTTTATATATTTCATCTTTGTCAGAAACAATATTAGTCTGAATCAATACATTAGGATGATCAATTTGATTGAAGAAAGGATAATGAAATATCTTTTGAAGAACGACTAGAAATAATGTCGCAAAAACACCAATAAAAATCAATCCAGCACCAATACATGCAGCTATGCCAGAAGTAGTCCACATTCCAGCTGCTGTAGTAAGCCCTTGAATCAAATCATCTTTCACAAAGATTACGCCAGCACCAAGAAATCCAATTCCACTAACAATTTGTGCTGCCACTCTAGCTCCATCCGCCGTCGACACATCAAAAAACGCATATTTAGAAATAATCATAAACATTGAAGATCCTAGTGCAATAATCGCATGCGTTCGAATCCCAGCAGATTTATTTCGACTAGTCCTTTCATATCCAATGGCACAACCACATAAAGTAGCCAACACGATACGAAATATCCAATTTAAATATACTTGTTCTGAATACAAAATATCATCTCCAAACTTGACATAATAAATTTGTTTTAGTTTACTTATTTTCTCTTCAGTCAGAACATACTCCTACCCCAAAAATTTGTCAATTCAAATTGAAAACATCTTAGAATTATAATACCATCCTGAATCATTCAATCTTTTACGACAGAGTTCTTATCCCTTCATACCAATCTCTTTTTCAAACTCATCCGTCATCATATTTGCCATTACTTTGAATATAATAAAAGCCGTCACATTATGCAACGGCAAGCCTTCTATGAAACTTATATATATGAATAGCTAATAAGATTATTAATACAATCGACACGGTTCTATGAAACGTTAGAATTATTGGATGTTCAACCATAATTAATCCTAGTATTCCTAAAACAAAGGATACTATGGTTAATACAATTACTAGAATATACTTCAAATCCCATCTCTTTCTATATAGAAAAACATGAATCAAAGCCAATACTAAGAATAAGGTAGAAGCCAATTTATGAACTATGATTCCAGTAATTGGAACCATAATAGTCAAAACAAAGCTAATAGCTAATAAATAATTCAAAACCCTTCTCATACTGTCTTTACTCCAAATGTAAAATAAACCATATGAAAAATCCAAACAATCAATAAAACAATATTGCCAACCACAATCCCCTTTAATCCCATCATGATAAATCCAATGCCCATCAATAAAGTTACTGAACACATAATACGAAGCTTTGCTTGTTTCGTCATACCACTCTTAATATTGTTTTCCCTATATAACTTCGTATTCTTAAACCAACCATCCAATCTCTCACTAGATCTTGCAAAACAAAAAGCTGCAAGCAACGCAAAAGGAATCGTCGGAAGAATCGGTAATATGACACCAATAATTCCTAACCCTAATGATATACATCCGATCATGATATATAGAATCTTTCTCATTATACCTCCATGGTTAGATACGTCTAACTCATATTTCATAAAAGAAGTCATCCCTTGTTAGAGATGACTAACCGATGATTATTCTACTGAATTTATGACTTGTTGTCAATCGGTTTGCATAATCCCCTATTTATAGCTATAATACAGATACAGAAAGACTACTGGATACAGTGGTTCCTCTGAATTAATTTAGTGAAAAGACACTAGTAATCCGTTGGGTTTGGGTGAACTAGTGTCTTTTACATTTTTCTATAATCAATAATGTGATTCTTAGTATTTCTACTAGTGCCATTAAACACATGGCAACATCAATGTACAGATAAATATACATACAACACATCCTCCTGCAAAATCGGAATCATCGAGAACTCAAGATATCATCCTTTTCATTCAGAGGGTTCACCGTTACTATATCCAGTAGCCAATTTCCATTATAAAACTTCAATGTGAAAATATTATGCATTACAACACATTTGTTGCGATTGTTCCTATTTCATCTAAAACGTCTTATTTACATTGAATTAGATACTCTAAAATTCATATAGAAAGAGAACGTCGAGTAGGCGTTCTCTTGAAGAAATTCTAAAATAATAATTGCAATCCCATCACAATGACCCACATATAAGCACAAGTCTTAGGAATCATCAATAAACCAATCTTTGGTTTTGTCTTAGACCACAATGTAACTGGGATGTAGCAACCAAAAGAAATAATGATAGCTGCAACCATACGGTTCATATGCAAATCGTACATATTTCCTGAAATGGCATAAAGAAGAATCACACCAATTCCAGTTACAGCAAACACGGCATTACGAATCACAGAAAGCTTCCTATTTTCTTCTTCTGAAGTCCAGTTGTTTTGTGGTAAGAAACATACGACGATACGAATAATAGCTGAAATCCAAATCATAGTCTCAACCAAAAGTGGAGCTTGTAATGTTGGGAATGTTAATTTCCAGATAAACAATAAAATAATATAGAATACGGTCATTGTGATTGAAGATACCTGCAATCCAATTCCAAGCTGTCTTTTAATTTTATCATTAGTACCATACAAAGCCCTTTTAATACGAGGAACCAAGTGGAATGCATCTCCACCACACAACGTTAATGTTAATACACCATATAATATGAACAATGGATTTCCTTTCGAATATACAAAGAATAAGATTCCAGCAATTAAGTCAAAAATCAAGTAACAAGCATCAAAAATTGCTTCCATTAAATCAGGAATTTTTTTCATTTGAAATCATCCTTTCTGCATTGTCATACACCTTTTGAAATACACTCATAAACACTTTGATCTCTTCTTCACTAAGACCTTCAAACATATCTTGTGCAAACTCCTTTTGCACCCATATTCCATCTTCAATTACTTCATTGGCTAATTGTAGTAAATGAATAGTTACATGCTTTTTATTATCTTTGTCGACTCTTCGCTCAATAAAACCACGATCTTCTAACACTTTAAGTGAAGTCGAAACATGAGACTTTGTAGACTTACGAATACGAACAATGTCCGCAGCCGTATTGTACGCAGGATTGTTGTAAATAAACATTAATATGTCATACTCCAACTGTCTTAACTGATATTTTTCGCAAACTCCAGAAACCTTCATCTCATAATATCTCGTTATCGTTTTATGTTCATCCCAAAAGTGCATATGCGCCCTCCTCATCGTTCTATTTAGAACATTTTCGTTCTATAGCTACTCTATAGGTTTGTCAACAACTTTTTATTGACACTTTTTATGTAAAAATACTATGCTAACTATAAGGGAAGGAATCCAAATATGCATACACAAAAATCTAACTTTCAAACCATGAAATACTTCTTTTACATCTTAATGATTGCGATTTTAGGATGGTTTTGTTTCATGCAATTATTTGGTGCTAACGAACAAAACTATAACGACCCGTCCAAATCCATAATCTATTCCGGTTCCTTTTACTGGAATAAAGAGGATGGTACGAAACAAAAAATAAAGGTTCCCGGAACCTATGAAGTAAAACCAGGCCATACCATGGTCCTGACAACAACATTGCCTAAAGACTATAATGAAACGTCTTTTGCGATTCGATCTTCTTTGCAGGACATTCAGTTCTATGTAGGAAATTCATTGCGCACACAATATTCCACAAAAGATACAAGAATGGCTGGTAAAAATTCAGCGAGTCGCTACATCTTTTGTCCTACAACCTATAAAGATGCAGGAAAAACATTACGCATTGAACTGACAACCTACACTTCAAATTATTCTGGTATTGTCAATGAGGTGTATTGTGGTAATAAAGCCGAAATTTGGCAAAATATATACAATACTTATGGAATATCCACATTTATTGCCTTCTTTATCTTATTTACCGGCATCACATCCATCCTGTTTGGCATAGCCCTAAAACATGTCTACCACACAACATTCGACATGGAATACTTTGGATGGTGTATGGTCATGGGCTCTGTCTGGATGCTTGGAGAATCCAAAATCCGACAAATCCTAGTTCCTAACGCATCCGCGTTAGCTGCTTTATGTTTTGTGATGATCATGCTGAGTCCATTACCCATCTTGTTCTATGCGGACAACATTCAAAATGGCAAGCACCAAAAACTCTATCAAAATATTGGTTATGTCGTAATTTTAAACTTTATTGTTTCTTCCATTCTCTATCTTACAAAAGTCAAAGACTACATTGAAACATTGCCCGTTGCACAATTACTACTCGTCTTTGTGTTTATCCTAATATTCATTCATTTGATGCAATACATACGCAAAAATAAACAAATAAAATCCGACTACATTCTATTGATTGGACTCTTTCTAGTCCTAGTCTGTGTTGCTATTGAATCTGTATCTGTTTATTTTGTCGCAACTATTTCAGGTATCTTTATTGGCATAGGCATGATTATATTGCTCTTCACTAACATTATTCGTACCATCCAAAAGATTCATATCATAGAAGAAAATCGTCATCAAACGGAGTTGGAAATTGAAAAGAAAGAAAACAAAAAAATAACACTTCAAATGATGGAATCCCTTTCTACTACCATTGAAGCCAAAGATGAATATACACGTGGACACTCAAGGCGTGTAGCCCAATATGCAGCCTTGATTGCGAAAAATATGGGTTGGACAAATGAAGAGATTCAAAACCTTAAAAACTGTGCTTATTTACACGACATTGGAAAGATTGGTATTCCAGACCAAATCTTAAATAAGCCTGGCAAATTAACAAATGAAGAATTTAATTTAATCAAACAACACACTACAATTGGACAAGATATCTTAAAAGATATAACGATCATTCCGCATATCGATGAAGTCACAAGAAGTCACCATGAACATTATGATGGTACTGGCTATCCAGATGGACTTAAAGGAAATGAAATTCCAATACAAGCACGTATAATTGCGTTAGCCGACAGTTATGATGCCATGAACTCAAGAAGAATCTATCGTAACGCATTAAGTCATGGACGAATTTATCATGAAATCCAAATGAATGCGGGTACGCAATTTGATCCTGAAATCACAAAAGTCTTCTTGAAATTAATGGACAACGGATCTTTATTTCACTTAGAACACGAAATACTTCCATCCCAAGAAGACACAATCAATAAGTTTATTTCCGATGTTGTGACAACCATGCAAGATCAGGAAGAAACAAAAAACATCGATTATCTTACAGGCCTTCCAGTTCGTAATGTAGGACAAAAACGCATTGCGAGCGCTATGCAAAAGACAAATGGATGCCTAATCTTCTTGGATATGGATAATCTTAAAAAAATCAATGATGTCTATGGACATAAAGCTGGAGATAGAGCCCTAAAAAGCCTGGGAAAACTATTGTTAGACATTTCAATACCTAAGATCGCATGTCGTATGGGAGGGGATGAATTCCTTCTGTTCTTACCACAAGCGAATACAGAACAAGCCGAAAATACAGTTTCAAATGTGATTGAACAATTCAAAGAAATCATTAAAGACGATAGTGAAACCCATTTTGCAGCCCTTTCTGCAGGCATGCTCATGTGCACTCGAAACGATACGTTTGCGGATGCCTATTCAAAAGCCGATAAAGCCTTGTATTATGTGAAACAAAATGGTAAGAACAACTATTCTTGGTACAACCAAATCCATTATGGAAACACAGCCAACACAAGCTTAGACTTGCAACAAATCGCAAACTCCCTACAAACAAGTGGAAACTATTCAGGCGCATTACACCTAGAATATCGCGATTTCACAAGACAATATGAATACATACACCAATTGATGACACGAAACCAATGGAACTGTTATCTAGTCATGGTTACTATGGAAACTGTACAAGATACACTTCCATATATTGAAGAAATCGAAGAAGCCCTTGACCATATGGGTGAAGCTATTCAAGACAACATTCGAAAGGTGGACGTATGTACACGTTATAGTGCTATGCAATATTTGATTATTCTATCTCATCCTGCAGAAACACAAATTCCAAACATCATGTCACGCATTTTTATGGAATACTACAAGCTACAGGATAGTCAGCACTTCACACCTAGCTATGAATATATTTCTATGAAGAAATAATGGAGATCGACAATTTTAGTCAATCTCCTTTTGATCTACTATTATCTGTTTTAAAATATCTCGATTCATACGCAGAACTCTTTCTTTTACCGCATTATATAAACATATTGTCTTATATACAAGACAAAATCCTTCCGATAAGTCGAAAAGCTACTATACTAATCTTCGTATGTGATTGTTTTTGAATTAACAATCTTTTTAAACTCCTCATACTCCATGAGGTATTATACTATTTTTTTCTAACCAAAAATAAAAAGCATCTGCATAAAACAGATGCCTAAAATTCAAATAAATCATCAATCGTTAGTAATACAGCTCCATCTTTTTGAGCTTGTCTTACTACTGAATCTGAATACCCAGACTTACTGATAAACCACAAATATTTCTCTTCTAGATTTGGAAATGCTTGAGTAGCCATTACTAAATCTTCATACTCATCATATGGCATTGGCTGGGAAGTAAATTTGCACTCCACAAAAACACCTTTTTTACCAGTACGATCCAACGCCAGTAAATCCACATCATCCTGTGCTTTTAAAGTTGGATTTGTCCCCCACCATTTACCCAAATGATAAGGTATGAAAGGAAGCTTTCTACATTTAGCCAAACGAATCAAATATTCTTTACAAATATCCTCAAACACATCCCCCATTAGATTGCTTATATCCTCCATGATTTCCTTAGATGCATCATTGGCTCCTAACATGGCATAGTAAGAATTGTTTGTGAATTCATAGCGAAACCAAAACTTAAAAAAATTGTCTTTAATCACATAAATCGACTTCTTGCTCGTCTCTTTATCACCACAAGGAATCCTCTTTTCAATCAAACGAAGTGTTTGTAGCGTAATCAAATATTTAGATACTTTTGTACGCTCCTCATGAATATAATCCGCAATATCAACCACTTTATTTCTTCCATTCGCAATGGCAGCTAATATACTATTATACACATTAGTTTCTCTTAATTCCGCCTTCAACAAATTATCTGGTTCTTCATAAAGATACGCTCCATTACGAATAATTTTATTCGCTATATTTTTTTCAATGGATAGATTGGGATCAAAAGCCTCTAAATATCTTGGAATCCCACCCAATATTCCATATGCCAACAATTTATCTTCATTACTATATCCAGGAAAAAATGCACTACTCTCTAAATAATCAAATGGCTTTATTTCTAAAGTCGATGTTTGTCGATCATGAAGCGGACTTTTTCTACCCATAACATCACTTTCCATAACACTTACAGAAGAACCACACAAAATTAAAAAGATATTTTTCTTTTTCCAATTATGATCAATCACATGCTGCAATATTGACTTTACAGAAGGATTCTCATCAATAATATAAGGAAATTCATCAATTATCACGGCAATTTTTTCAGTAGCCTTCTCCCCAATGTAATTGAATGCATCCTCCCAACTTTTAAATGAAGCTATAAAATTCTTATCAAAATGATATTGAATCACTTTAGAAAAGTCCTCTAAGTTTAGCGCATCATTCTTTTCTCGAGCAGGAAAAAAGATTGCGTTCGAATGTTCGGAAAATTTCTGCAGAATCGTTGTTTTACCAACTCTTCTTCGACCATACATTACTAAATATTCAAAACAATCACTATTATATAATTCATTCAAATGATTTAATTCTTCTTTTCTTCCTAACATCAAATCACATCCTTTATATTTGTATACTTACGAGTAGTATACTCTAAAGTATACAAATATTCAACGATTCTTTCACTGTATTTTTCTTTATTCTCCCAATTCATCCAACATATCATCTACACCATCACGATAACTTTCATCATTATCATAACGATTCTCATCATAATCACCTGAATATGCATCATCACTTCCTTCATCATAAGATGATGATGAATAAGATGAAGAACTCGAATTTTGTCCCTCTTCCTTTTTACGTTTCTCTTCCCTTGCCTTAAACTCACTCAATTCCGTACGACGCCTATTCTCAAGACGATACTGTTCCATTTGCGCTTCCCATTCTGCCTCTTCCTTTTTCAAAGAAATATATCCATATCCAAATAATAGTCCAAGAATAATCAAGAAAATAATTCCACCCCTACCCTTAGATTCATTATTTGGTTGAATGACCTTTTTTTCCTGATAATTTTCACTAGGATCAGCTTCAGGCAAAACTCTTTCCTGATTTGAATAATCACTTTGTTTCTTTGTTGTTTGAACTTTTGGTGGGATATTCACCGAAAACCTTAAATGTATATCATATAATCTTCTAAGGATAAAACCGGCTAACCAATCAATAAAAGCATCCTCAAATTCAATACTAAAACAAGTTAATAAGCTAAGAAACTCAAACATCGATTCATCCATTAAGGATGAATCAAAACAAGGATCATTCTTTAACATTGTCTTAATTTCATCCTCTGACTTACCATCATATCTACGAATCAGCTCATCATCACTCATATCCAAGATTTCCTTAACGCCATCTCCCACAATCTTTTTACGCGTTTCTATATCTAATTTTGACTTTTTCGGTGTTTCTTTCTTCTTTTCAAAAACAGGTATCTGAGGCTGCTTTGTCTCCTTCTTCTTGGAAACAGGTACATCCACACCATACTGCTGCATTACCTGTATTAACTCATTTGTAAGTAAACCCTTCTTATTAGCCTGAATATAAATATCTTCATAGATAGGACAAAGACTACAAGCTTCACTAAACTTATCTTCTTCAATTAAAGAATCAACAGATTGAACAAACTCATACGAACTATATCCCTTAATACACTCTTCGCAAATAGATGCATAAAAATGTCTTAAGTAAACAGGAATAAATACAGAAATGTAGAAATCATTTTCTTTACATTGTTTAGAAACATCCTCCATATGCTTCTTTGTTTTACTCGAATCTAAAATCATACGATATAGAGTACTCGCCAAATGATTGCACAATATACCAAAGTTTACATTTAAACAAGACTCTAACATCTTTTCTTTCACTAATTCAACTTCAACTTCCAATTGCGATGTACTTCCCTGCATTTTAAGTACACAAATTTTTTCAAGACTTGAAGCATCACGATTCAGATTATTCGTATTCATATTTGAAAAAGGAAGTTCAATATCTTTATATTCACCACGAATCAGTTTATCCTCTACATCATTTACTAAACTTGAATACTTTTCTTTACACTCATTATAATATTCATACCAATCTAGAAACTCTTTTGAAATTATTATATTTTCCATTCACTATACCCCTGCATTCTAGCCGCCTCATACAAAGGATGCATATGCGCTTCTAACTTATGCTTAAACTCATATTCCGTATTTTCTTTGACATACAATTCTTCAATAGCCCACAAAGACTGAAGATTCTTGGCATAGCACTTCTCAAATAGCTTATGAATTGAATCATATTCTACAACACTCTTATATAAGTCATACTCCATATTCGCCATCTTATTAAAGTACAAATCCCACTCTGGTAAATGATTACTCTTTGAGCGATTTGCGCTCGCATTGCTCGGTATCAAATTCCACATTTCATCATGTGCTACATAAGACCACGGAATGAAGTGATCCACATCAAATGTGGGTTCTAATTTATTACCTGAATATATGTCCACAATTTCTTTATTTGACACTTCAATATGCGCATTCCACAAATCACGCACTCTTTCTAAATGTCTTACATTATTCCTTTCATCATCCAGTTTATTAATAATTCCCGGCACGCCCGGATTGATCATTTGAAGAAATTGAATCTTATTATACTGAATCCAATTTTTAATGATCATATAATTATCCACTAAGAAAGGAATCCAAGCTTCCTGCAAAACAACATATTTATGTATGCCCGTCCCATTCTCAATAATATAGGGAAAATGAATTTCTTGATTCAACATTTGAATATATTCAATACGATACACATCCCCTTTATCCTTAGTAAGTTCAGATGAAAAACTACTCAATAGTTTATAGGGAACATTCTTTGCCAACTTTCGCTTATATTCCAAAACCAAATGATTCTGCTCTTTTAATACACTACGAATTTCATCTGGTTTAGAATTCTCATTTAAAGACGTATTTTCAATCAAGACATCAATAGCTCGATTGATTGCATCTCTTCTTTCTCCTTCAATCATTGGACCCAAAAACAAATGATACTGTGTTACTGTATACCAAGCTGACACAATCATTTCATCAAAGATTTCGTCAAATGAAAAACGATATTTTTTCAGCATCAAATTCATAATGGCTTCTAACCAATAAAATTTGTAACACTGCGTAGGATGATCCAACATACTCCCAAAAGCTCGATAATCCAGTTCTCCAGAATACGCATCGTTCTTTATAAATTCCATATTCATACCCATGTTCTTTCTACCAAATATTATAACCTTTTCGATCTATGATTTCATTTTAATGCTGGTATAATGTTAGGTATGAACTATCAAAATATACAAAGCGGCCTATCTACCGCATTTTTAGACAAAAATATATCTTCCAACGTATTATATCGACCTCAATTTATTTCAAACGACTATAAGAATGGAAGAAAAGTACTAAGCACCATTGAAGATGAATTATTACACTGCGACTCCTTTTTAATCAGTGTAGCCTTCATTACGATGGGAGGTATCACCCCCTTACTTCAAACGCTTCGTACTTTAGAAGATAAAGGCATCCATGGAAAGATTCTAACAACGGACTATTTGGCATTTAGTGATCCTAAAGCGTTAGATAAACTCGCTACATTTTCGAATATTGAACTTAAAATGTATCTAGTACCCGACTCAAAGAATGGTTTTCATACCAAGGGATATATCTTTCAATCCGATGAAATCTACAAGATCCTTGTGGGTTCTAGTAATATGACAAATACAGCACTTACTACAAATCGAGAATGGAATACAAAAATTGTGTCCACAAAATCCGGAGAATTCGTTTCTGAAATGTTAGATGAATTTGAAGAATTATGGAATCATCCAAATACATATTCCTACAATGCATTTATTGGTGCATATAGAGTGCATTATGAAGAATACAAAAAGGTGAAACAAAAAGAAGACATTAAATTACCTTCTAAACAGTTGATCCCAAATTCTATGCAGAAAGCCTTTATTTCCAATCTTAGAAAGCTTCGCAATGAGAATGAATCAAAGAGTTTGTTGATTTCAGCCACAGGAACAGGAAAAACGTATGCCTCAGCCTTTGCCTTACAAGATCAGAATCCCAAGAAAGCCCTATTTTTAGTGCATAGAGAGCAGATTGCCAAACAAGCTCTTCAAAGCTACAAAAATGTATTTAAAAATACAAAAACATTTGGGCTTTTATCTGGAAACAGCAAGGATACAGATGTAGACTACTTGTTTGCAACCATGCAAACGATGTCTAAAAAAGAAGTGTATTCAAGTTTTGCCCCTGATACATTCGATACCATCATCATTGATGAGGCACATCGCATTGGAGCTAAAAGCTATCAAGAAATCATGGACTACTTTAAACCAAAGTTTTGGCTAGGAATGAGCGCAAGCCCAGAAAGAACCGATGACTTTGATGTATATGCAGCCTTCGACCATAATATTGCCTATGAAATTCGTCTTCAACAAGCTCTAGAAGAAAACTTATTATGTCCATTCCACTATTTTGGTATTACTGACTTTTTAACCAACGGAAACAAAACCGATTTTACAGATTTCAACTACCTTACATCGAACCAAAGAGTCGACTACATTATCGAACAAACCAATTACTATGGATATAGTGGAGAAAGAGTCAAAGGACTCATGTTTTGCAGTTCCAAGAAAGAAGCGGCTGCCCTTAGTGAAAGATTAAATCTAAGAGGGTATCGAACCATCGCTTTAAGTGGAGAGGATTCTCAAGAAAAAAGAGAAGATGCGATTGATCGCTTAGTATCCGATACAAGAAGTGACTATCTACAATACATTTTAACTGTAGATATTTTTAATGAAGGTGTCGACATTCCTGAAATCAATCAAGTTGTACTATTAAGACCCACACAATCGCCCATTGTCTTTGTCCAACAATTAGGCCGAGGCCTAAGAAAATCAAAAGGCAAAGAATATGTTGTCATTCTAGACTTCATTGGAAACTACAAAAACAACTTCATGATTCCAATCGCCCTATCTGGAGATCGTTCTTACAACAAAGACAATATAAGACGATATGTTCTTGAAGGTGAAAGAATTATTCCAGGATCGAGTACGATTCACTTTGATGAAATCAGTAAGAAACAAATTTTTGCGTCGATTGACACCGCCAATTTTGCGGATATCAAGCTCATTAAGGATAGCTATAAAAATCTAAAGAATAAACTTGGAAGAATCCCTACTCTTATGGATTTTGAAACCTATGGAGAAATTGACGTACAAAGAATTTTCGACAACAAATCACTAGGATCTTATTATGCCTTTTTAAAGAAATATGAAAAGGATTATAAGATCAGATTGAATGAACTTGAAGAAAACTTTATTAAGTTTATTTGTACAAAACTTGCCAATGGAAAAAGAAAGATAGAGCTTGAAACACTAAAAGATTTAATCAATGATCAAGAATATACTTTCTCAAATGACATATCACAAACAAATGTATTAAACATCTTCACCAATGAATTCCCTACTGGTTCTGGAAAAAATACGTTTAAAGATTGTATTTTTATTGAAGACAAGAAGATTTCAAAACCATTTAAGACATGTTTAGAAAACAACGAATTTAAATCCATGGTAAAAGAAATCATTGAATATGCATTGGATCAATATAATAAACATTATAAGAATACATATAAAGATACAAACTTTGTTCTTTATCAAAAATATACATACGAAGATGCCTGTCGCTTATTAAATTGGCAACACAATGAAGTTCCATTAAATATTGGCGGATACAAATATGATCAAACAACCAAAACATTCCCTGTCTTTATCAATTATGACAAGGCAAACGACATTCAAGATACCATCAAATATGAAGATCATTTTATCAATGAAAGTCAATTGATTGCGATATCCAAATCCGGAAGAACCACAAGCAGTGATGACGTACAAAACTTCTTGTACGCCAAAGAAAGAGGGATTGAAGTTCATTTGTTTGTGCGAAAGAACAAAGATGATAAAACAAGCAAAGAATTCTATTATCTAGGCCATATGCAAGCAGAGATAGATAAGACCAAACAGTTTGTGATGCCCAACACGCAAAAAACAGCCGTCGAAATCTTATGGCAATTGGATACACCCGTAAGAGAAGACATTTATCGATACATTGTAGAGGAGTGATTTTTTGAAAACAATACACGTAGTAGCTGCCATTATTAAAGATGAAAATAAAATATTCGCCACCCAAAGAGGTTATGGCGAATTTAAAGACGGATGGGAATTTCCTGGAGGAAAAGTAGAACCCAATGAAACAAGTAGACAAGCCATTGTTCGTGAAATCAAAGAAGAATTAGATACAACCATTCAAGTCGAAGAATACTTTGATACAGTCGAATATGACTATCCAAACTTCCACCTATCCATGGAATGTTTCATTTGTACAATTCTTGAAGGAAATTTAACTCTATTAGAACACGAATCTGCAAAATGGCTTACTAAAGACACATTAGACTTAGTAGATTGGCTACCTGCAGATTTAGGATTAATCGCTAAACTAAAAGAAATATTATAATCCCATACAACACTTTAAAATACCTAAAAACGAGCATTTCATCTTTACATAAAGAACAAATGCTCGTTTTTCTTTTGCCAAACTGTCAAATAATCAACAAATTTTCAGGAATTAATAATGTTTTCACATTGAAGTTTTATAATTGAAATTGGCTACTGGATGCGGTTGGTGGTTACCTCTTGTTAAGGAGTTTTGAAGCCTTGAATCTTGAATTCCAGGTAAGTAGATCCTTCTATTTTTTTACAGGAGGAATGCTTATGTATATATATCTACATATTGATGTTGCTTTTGTTCTATTTGCCATAGTAGAAATACTAAAAGTAACATTGATGATTATAGAAAAATGCAAAAAGCACTAATCACCACCGACAATGGAAAAAGATTAGTGCTTCAGCATTAATTTTATTTCAGAGTAACCACTGCTTTTCCAGTAGTCGTTCTCTATATGTATTATACAGATAAACCAAATGTATTTCCACAACAAAAGCTAGAAATCCCATACAACATTTTATTTATGTTAAAAGCATCTATTTTCACTTTATTTAAAGTGAATATTGAGATTTTTGTGTGATACAACTGTCGAAAAAAAAGAATAATTCAAACGAACTATCCTTTCTTTGGTTGAATCCAATACATACTTTCTGCGACACGAACCTTCAAACCATCCATTATCATTTCTTTCTGCTGAAAGTTAGCCAAAACATTCAAGCGATTCCAGAAAGTTCTTTCGCAAGTGGATTTTCCATCAATAAAACATTCCATTTTGCGTCTCCCTCGACGTCTATCATAGAATATTATGAATCCGCTTACAAGTCTTGACTTTATTTATTTTTATGATTCGTTATTTTACTGAAATAACTGTGTATCCCGCATTTGTCACGGCATCACTCAACATCTGATCTGTGACATTCTCCGTGCAGTTTAATGTAGCTGTTTTTTCATCTAAACTAACCACTACATCACTTACACCTTCTACTTTACTTAAGGCATCCTTTACATGTGCCACACAATGCATGCACATCATACCATCTACTGTTACTACTTTTTTCATTTTCTTTTCCTCCTTATATTCAACGGGAATATAACCCGCATCTTCAACCGCTTGTCTTAAAGCCACCTTATTTACTTGTTGCACATAGTCAATATCGGCCTTACCCAAATTATAATCCACATGAACTTCTTTTACATTTGGAACCTTCTTTAAAGCATCCTCTACTAACCATGCACAATGTCCACAAGACATACCATCAATATGCATTGTGTACGTTTTGACTTCTTCACTTTGAACTTTAGGTTTAAAATAACGAAGTCGCAATGCGTTTGTGACAACACAAACACTACTCAAAGACATACATGCAGAACCAATCATTGGTGATAATCGAAGTCCAAATGCCGGATACAATAGGCCTGCCGCAACTGGAATTCCTAGAATGTTATAGAAGAAAGCCCAGAATAAATTCATCTTGATATTCTTGATGACATCATTTGATAAATCGATTGCCGTCACTACATCCAATAAAGAGCTTTTCATCAAAATCACATCCGCACTATCCAAGGCAATATCGGTTCCAGCACCAATCGCAACCCCAATATCAGCACGCATTAATGCAGGTGCATCATTGATTCCATCACCCACCATCATAACCTTCTTACCTTGTTCTTGAAGCCTACGAATTACACTCTCCTTATCTTGTGGCAACACATCACTAATCACTTCATCCACACTTAAAGATTTACCAATCGCATTCGCTGTTTTTTGATTGTCTCCAGTCAACATAACCACACGCATATTCTTCTTTTTAAATTGTTCTAATGCAACCTGACTCGTACTACGAATGGTATCCGCCACACTAATTAAACCGATCACATTTTGATCTTTCACAAAAATCAATGGAGTTTGACCTAAACTTGCATAAGCATCTAAGTCTGATAAAACATTTTGATTTATTTGAATATTTTTCTCTTCTAATAACCTTTTATTTCCTGCCAAATACACATGTCCATTTAGCTTAGCCTGAATACCACGACCCGAAATGTTTGTGAATTGTTCAGGTTGTTGAAGCTTTATATTTTTATCTTTCGCATACTCCACAATGGCCTGTCCCAAAGGATGTAAAGAACCACTCTCTAAGCTTGCCGCCATTGAAATAAAGTCATTCATACTAATATTTGTATATACCTTAACACCTTGAACACTTGGCTTTCCTGAAGTAATCGTACCCGTCTTATCCAATACAATCGTATCAATCGAATGTAGCTGTTCTAATATGGCAGCCGACTTAATTAAAATCCCATTTTCCGCTGCCTTACCCGTACCTACCATAATCGCAACTGGCGTAGCTAAACCTAAGGCACAAGGACAAGAAATTACAAGTACACTAATCGCATTGGATAACGCAAATTGAATCGTTTGACCACTGATCAACCATGCGACAAATGTAATCAATGCGATTAAAATCACAACTGGAACAAACACTCCACTCACTTTATCTGCCAAACGAGCAATAGGGGCCTTTGAATTACCTGCATCATCGACTAGCTGAATGATCTTAGCCAAAGTTGTATCTTCACCTACTTTTTCAGCCTCAAACTGAAAAGTACCATTCTCATTCATAGTAGCTGAAATAACTGAATCCCCTACATTCTTTTCTACCGGAAGACTCTCACCCGTAATCGCCGACTGATCCACATAACCTGTACCCGAAATGACTTTACCATCTACTGGAATTCTTTGTCCCGGACGAATCACAACTACATCATGAATTCGAATGCTTTCACTCGACACAACAATTTCTTTACCATCCCTTAAGATCGTCGCATTTTTTGGTGCTAAGTCTACCAACTTATCTAAGGCATCACTCGTTTTTGCCTTGGATCTAGACTCCAAATACTTTCCAACACTAACCAAAGTCACAATTGTTGCGGCCGACTCAAAGTATAAAGAATGCATAGCCATATGGGCCATTTCCATATTCTGCACACCAAAATAATAGGCCATCTGATAAATACCGACCAAGCCATACACAAAGCTTGCACCTGAACCCATCGCAACTAAAGAATCCATGTTTGCCGACTTTTTAATTAAAGCCTTAAAACCAGTAATAAAGAAATGTCTTTGAATAAACAATATAAATAGACATAGAATCAGCTGTGTTAAGGCTGAAACCATCATCCATTCCATACCCTCTAAAATAGGAAGGCCCACCATAGGACCCATCGCAATTAGAAGTAAAGGAACCAATAAAACTAAACTCAAAGTCAATCTTTGTTTAGCACTTCTTTGATCCGATTCCACTCGATTCTGACGATTCTGCCATTCTTTGCGAACCTCTGTCTTTTGACCATGCACACTAGCTCCATAGCCAATCTGTTTTACAGCTTCACAAATCGTTTGTTCATTCACCTTATCTTGATCAAATTCAACCTTCATTGAATTCGATAATAAAGAGACATCACAATGACTCACACCATCTAACTTACTCACAACACGAGTTACATTAGCCTGACAAGCCGCACATGTCATGCCTGTCACATCAAACTTTTCTTCCATTAAAACCACCTACTTTAACTTCTTTACTAAATCCATAACCTCACTCATGATTTCTGTATTTCCATTTTGCACATCCTCAACAACACACGTATTTAAGTGTTCCTGCAAAACAATGTATCCAAATGCCTGCAAAGCACTCTCTACAGCCGCTACCTGCACTAAGATGTCGCCACAATAACGATTCTCCTTCAACATATTCTCAATTCCATTCAATTGTCCTACCATACGATGAAGACGATTCGTCAATTGTTTGATTTCTTTCTCATCTCTAGGCTTATGCTTTTTATGACAACACTCACTCATTGATCTCACCTCGACATAATGATATACCCCCTATAGGTATATTTCAAGTGATATGATTTGTGGCATAATAAAAGAAAGGAAAAAACTCTATGAAATATAATTATTACGTGTACCTGCCAAGAATTGGAACCATTCTTGTCATGTTTTTAACGTGCAGTGCACTCTTCTCAAAAGAAATCTTTTTTAATATCATATACCTTGTTTTTGTCGTGCTCTTTAGCCAAATTCTATTTATATATGAAAAAAGACTATTAAAAAACAATGAACCACAATACGAAAAAATCAGTTTTCGCGATTCATTGTTGATGTATCCCATTCTATTAAAAATTGAACTATTCCTATTTGCGATTGTCAGCCTATTTAGTATATTGATCCTTCTATGCATCAATAAAACCATTATGGCACTAATCACATTTGGAGTTATCACAATTATTATTTCACTCTATTTCAATATGCGAAGGCACTAGTAAACGTCATTAAAGAGTAAGACAGTTCTGATTTTATCGTCTTACTCTCCTTTTTATTTTTTGAATAATTATAAACATTTTTTATCTATACTTCTCTAAGTTGCTTTAAATATATCATTGCTCATTTTACTTGGTTTATCTCCAACTGGACTCATGCCGTGACCGCACACATTAAAAGCGAACCCTACCATTATTATGATAGTGATTCGCTCGTTTGATCTGCTTTTTCTGTTTGCCGCAACATGCGATATCCAACCCCCACATGCGTCTGAATATATTTAGGATTTGAAGTGTCTGGCTCAATCTTTTTACGCAATGTAGCCATAAACACACGAAGACTTGGAGTCTCTGTACCCTGAACGCTTCCCCACACTTCTTGCATGATATAATTATGTGTTAAAACCTTATCGGTATTTTTAGCTAAAACACACAACAATTTATATTCAATCGGTGTTAAATGGATTTCATGCCCATTCTCATATACACAACCCTGCGCATAGTTGATTGTCAAATCTCCATTTTCATATACACTCTCATTTACACTTATGGTCTGACTATTATTTAATCTTCGAATTGTTACACGAAGTCTAGCTAACAATTCATCCACTGAAAATGGTTTTGTCAAATAATCATCGGCCCCTAAATCTAAAGCTTTCACTTTATCTTGATCTTCACTTCTTGCCGAAACCACAATAATTGGAATATTTGACCAAGAACGAACCTTCTTTATAACTTCCAAACCATCCATATCTGGCAGTCCTAAATCTAGAAGCATAATGTCAGGATTATAAGAAAGTACATTCATGATTCCTTGCTTCGCTGTTTTTGCCAGACGAAACTGATAATTTTCCATCTCTAGAGTTGTCGTAATCAAATTCCCAACCGCAATATCATCTTCAATTACTAAAATTTGAACTTTATTCATACAACTTTACCTCCACTGCATCCAATACAAACTTAAAACAAGCTCCATGAGGCGTTACATTCTCAACCCAAATCGTACCACCATGCGATTGAATAATAGATTTACACAAAGATAGACCTAGACCCATGCCACGTCTTGTATCTCCACCTCGATTGTTTTCCGTATAGAACATCTCAAACAATTGATCTGGATGTAAAACACCATTTCCATCATCTTGAACTTCAATTAAAATTTTATCCTCAACCCGCCTAGCATTCAAAGAAATATTTGAATTTTCAGGCGTATATTTGATCGCATTATTTATTAAATTCACTAAAACCTGAATAATCAAGCGTGCATCCATATTAGCCATCAATAAATCATCCTCTAAATGCATAGAAATATTATGTTTACGTTTATTACGACCCAAATGATGAATGGCCTCTCTAAAAATATCCTCAATCATTTCTGGTTGTAAATTCAACTGCATCGTACCATTTTCAATTCTCGTTATAAACAATAAGTTTTCCACCAAATCATACAACCACATCGCATCATTATAAATATCTTGATACAATTCCTTCTTCTTTTCTTGTGAAAACGCATTCTCGTTTTCCAACAATAAACCGGCATTGCCTGAAATACTAGTCAGTGGCGTTCTTAAATCATGCGAAATCATACGTAATAAATCGGCTCGCAACGCCTCTTGTTTGGCTTGCTGCTCAATTTTTAGATTTTCTAAACGAATCATTTCCTTCTCTAAAGCCATACCACACTCGTCCAATATCGCAAGCCACAAATTTTTTTCAAAAGAATCTATCTTATCTTTTAATACAATTCCAACCACGCCTAACACTTCGTGCGTTCCATTAATAGGTAAATATAAACACATCGAATCCGAATGATAACTCGTTGTCTTTCCAGCCTCATGCCTATTTTTATAAACCCAAGCCACAATATCCGTTTCTACAGGACACTGTCCTAATAGAATAGGCTCATCATTATGTGGATACAACACTAAATCCGTATCCAATAATTTATGCAGTTGTTTTAACATCGAAGCATAGATCGCATTCATATCATTCGCCTTTTGAAGCATCTGGCTCATCTCCAATAAGACTTGCGTACGATACACTTGTTTGGCATTTTCGAAAGATTGTTTCTTTAATCTTGTCATTAATGAACTAGATGACATGGCCACCACAAACATAACAATATATGTCGTAATATAGCTTGGATCACTCAACAAAGAAAAGTAGGGGTATGTAAAGAAAAAGTTAAAGCATAACACTGAAAATAAAGACGCCAACAAACTATAGATATATCCACTTGTCCAAATGGATACAAATACAATGCCCAAGATATAGATCATAATAGGCGTTGTAATCAAAAATTGAAAGTGCATAAATCCCTTGCCAATAAGCGTACAAAGAAAAAGAATCCCCATCATTTTTAATGTATCTTTCAATGAAAAACTCAAAAGATTAAAATTAAAATGAAACATGCGACGATAATCCTGCGGATAATTCACAGAATATATATCAATATCTTTCAACTTAAACAATGCTTGTTTCGCCAAATTTTTTTCTAAAACAACACAATCCACCTGAGAAACACCCACATATTCCACAAGCTGAGGCAATACATCCTGTCCATAAAGAATCGTTACTTTTGCCCCTTTACTCTCCGCATACTTAATATTTTCACGTAAACAACTCTTTGATGCCGCACTTGCCCCCTCATATTTTGGAGTTTGCACAAAAATAGCACTCAATACTGCATGATTGCTTTTCGCAATTTGAGCTCCCTTATCAATAACTCTAGAATTATATTTAGAAGCCGATAAACATATTAATACATTCGCCATAAAGCTAGTATAACACAAGCCCACAAAGAATCATTCATCTTAACATTGTCTTAACATAGTGTTAGAATACTTTATGGAATCTTAATACAGACTAGTGTAGAATGTTTTAAGATATTAGAATAGGTGGTTTTATGTTTAAAAAACGTATGAAACGCATTACCCCAGGACAAATGATCATCCTCAGTTTTGCGACTATGATATTTATCGGTGCCTGCCTGCTTATGCTTCCATTTTCCACAAACGATGGTAAGTGCGCACCATTTTTAGATGCATTATTCACTTCAACCAGTGCCTCCTGCGTAACCGGACTGATTATGCATGACACAGCACAATATTGGTCCCCATTTGGACAACTCATTATCTTGATTCTGATTCAAATTGGAGGTATGGGCGTCATTACGATGGCCATTCTACTCTTTGTTCTTGGAGGCAAGAAAATTGGTTTTAAACAAAGATATTTTATGCAACAATCTATTTCTGCCCCAAAACTAGGGGGTATTATCCGAAACACAAAATGGATTCTAAAAGCTGCATTATGCGTCGAAGCACTAGGTGCCATCTTATTAGGCATACGCTTCTTACCGCGTTTTGGACTTGTCAAAGGCCTATGGTATTCCATATTCCATTCCATCTCTGCCTTTTGTAACGCAGGCTTTGATTTAATGGGCACAAACCAAGCTTACTCATCTTTAACAGGATATGCCGGTGATATTTTAGTATCCAACGTCATTGCAGCACTAATCGTACTTGGTGGCTTAGGCTTCTTTGTCTGGAAAGATGTTGTTGAATACAAACATCATTTACATAAATATTCACTACAATCCAAAGTTGTATTATTTACTACTGCAACATTGTTGATCATCAGTACACTCTATTTCTTTATCAATGACTTTAGCCATTGGAATATGCGTCTAGCCGATCAAATCAACGTTTCCATTTTCCAAGCCGTATCCCCAAGAACAGCCGGCTTTAATACGATTGATTTAAACAAAATGAATCAAAGCAGCATTTTCTTTATGACACTATTGATGTTGATAGGAGGAAGTCCACAAGGTACGGCCGGAGGATTTAAAACAACAACATTAGCCGTATTGATTCTTAGTATTCGTGCTGTATTCAATCATAAACAAAACCCACAATGTTTTGGAAGAAGAATTTCCATGGACACATTAAACAATGCTACAGCCTTATTTATGTTATTTATGGTATTATTCTTTACAGGAGCACTCCTTATTTCGGCCTTCGATCAACTACCCATTCTTGACGCCCTATTTGAAGCGGCCTCTGCCATTGGAACCGTTGGACTTACATTAGGAATCACACCCACACTATCAAGTGCATCACATTGTATTTTAATTTTCTTGATGTTCTTTGGAAGAGTTGGAGGCTTAACTTTACTTTTAGCCATTTCAAAACATCAAGTTGTCGCAAACGCAAATTTACCACAAGAAAATATCACAATTGGATAACAGGAGGAACATATGAAATCAGTATTAATTATTGGTATGGGACGTTTTGGACGTCACATGGCACAAAAACTATATGATTTAGGGCATGACGTTTTAGCCATTGATAAAAATGAAGAAAAAATCAACAAAGTATTATCTTATGTCACGAATGCACAAATTGGAGATTCTACCGACGAAAGTTTTATTGACTCACTAGGCGTATCGAACTTTGATCTTTGCGTTGTAGCCATTGGAGATGACTTTCAAAGTTCACTCGAAACAACAGCCCTATTAAAAGATTATGGATCAAAACTTGTTGTCGCAAGAGCCGTACGCGATGTACACGCTAAATTCTTATTGCGCAATGGAGCCGATGAAGTTGTATATCCTGAAAAACAAATTGGTAACTGGGCCGCCGTACGTTTTTCAAGCGAAAACATCTTTGACTACGTACAACTTACTCCAGAATATTCCATTTATGAAATTGCCGTACCAACCGCTTGGATTGGAAAAACCATGTTAGAACTCGATATTCGTAGAAAATACCATATCAACATTCTAGCTACCAAAATCAATGGAATTCTAGACCCACTTCCAAGTGCTGAACATACTTTCCAGGAATCCGAAAACATTCTTATTCTTGCGCAAAATTCAGACGTACAAAAATTCCTTCGTTTTTAATGAAATCTTAACATGACGCCTCATTCTTTTACACCGTTTAAACATTTAAAATTCTACAATAAAGGTGTAAGAAAGAGGCGATTATTTATGTTAGGAATTTTATCAATAGGATCCGTAATCTACATTTCTTTCTTAGTCCCACGACTCTTAAATCACATCTTAAATATCACTCACCATTAATGTATGCCACGAGCATACCAATTATCCCCATTTTTAAGTTATAAATATACTTAAGAAAGGGGATTTTATTATTATGAAAACATGGAAACTAGTCAGTGGAATCATTTCCATTGTATTAAGTGTATTTGTCGTATTCCAAAGTATGATAGCAGGCCTTGCAAACGCACTAGAAGAAAGTGGACAAGTAAGTGGCAGTGCAGGACTTGTTGTTAGTATATGCATGCTTTGTGGAGGAATTGTTTCGATTGTATCTAGAAAGAATAATTCAAAAGGAACCAACATTGCACTTCTAATTCTATTTAGTTTAGCTACATTAACAGGCTTTGTACTTGCAGAAAATTATTCAGACCTATATATTTGGTCAGCATGGTGCTTGATCAATGCAGTACTTGCCTTCATCTCATTAAGAAAAGGTGCCATTAAAATGGCGCTCTAAAATAGTGTAGGGTTATGTGAAAATACCGGCTTTAAATTATTGTAG
>OGRU01000339.1_pt1 | contig 46405 bp, 42 predicted proteins | sample 1553541 | NCBI WGS metagenome assembly OGRU01 (sample SAMEA2580068, study PRJEB22360) | human gut metagenome | biome: human gut; feature: human-associated habitat; material: faeces | place: Denmark | collected 2008/2010
TTAGGGCTTACTCGGGACTTGCACCCGTTAGATAATGCTCATGCCGAGCGTACAAAGAACAGCCGGAGTGCAAACCAAGCACTTCGGCTGTTTTTATTGACGAGAAAGCAACAGAACCTTTTCTGAAAGTCGTACCGAATATTGATGGACGGGAAGGAAATGGCTCATCCACAAAACTCCCTAAAACAAAAAAAAGCATCTTTCTAAAAGAAAGATGCTCTTGGTTGGGATACCCGGATTCGAACCAGGAATGACAGGACCAGAATCTGTAGTGTTACCATTACACCATATCCCAATGTCTTTTTGTTGTTGCAATGTCATTTCTTAATTGCGAGTGCAAAGGTAATACTTTTTTCTGAACCCACAAAATTTTTCTCAACTTTTTTATCGAAAAACGTTATTTTTTTCATTTTTACGCCTTTTCCATCCCAAAACACGTGTTTTTGCGCCATACCAACCTTAAAAAAACAGAAAAGTTGGAGGAAAGTAACGCATACTCATTTTTTTGCACTATCTTTGTAGTCGAATAAACATAACAACAACTCAATGAATACAGCAAAACAATTAGTAGAGACAATTAAAGAAGGAATACAAGAGAAAAAAGGCAGCAATATCGTCATTGCCGACCTGAGCGAGATAGACGGCACCATAGCCAAGTACTTTATTATCTGCCAAGGCGGTTCACCCTCCCAGGTAGAGGCTATTGCTGAATCAGTAGGCGACTTCTGCCGTAAGAAGTTGGGCGAGAAACCTGTCAACGTAGCAGGATTAGGAAACGACCAATGGGTAGCCATCGACTTTGTGGATGTACTCGTACACATCTTCCAGCCTGAAGTAAGACAGTTTTATGATCTGGAACACCTCTGGGAAGACGCCAAACTGACAACCGTGCCAGACGTGATGTAACAGTCGCGCACGTACATTATTATATATAATAAGAAAAAAGCAAGAAACAAAAGTCTTTTTTAAAACAAGAAAAAGGAAAGGAAACATTCAATATGGAACAAGGCAACAACAAGAACAATCCCGGCGGGCCCCAACCCCCCAAGATGCCTAAGTTCAACATGAACTGGCTCTATATACTTATCATCGTCGGACTGATGGTAGCCTACTTGAGCGGAGGCACGAACTCTTTAGGAGGAAGTGCCACACAAGAAGCCACCTACACACAGTTTAAGCAATACGTGGAAAAAGGTTATGTGCTGAGCGTTGTAGCCAACAAGACCGAGAACACCCTGAAACTGTATATCAACCCCAAGTACTCACGCGAGGTGTACAAAACCTCAGCCAAGAACTTAGGCACCAACCCTTATGTGGAGGTGCAGTTTGGTTCGGTAGATGAGGTGGACAGGTTTGCCAACGCCATGGTGCAAGCCAAGAAAATCAATTCGTTCAGTTATAAGAACGAGTCAACGGACGGTTTCCTCAAAATCTTGTGGAATATCTTCCCGCTGATTCTTTTCTTCGTCTTCATCTGGTGGATGTCGGGACGTATGGGCGGCATGGGCGGCTCAGGCGGAGGAATCTTCAATGTAGGCAAGAGCAAAGCACGCATGTATGAGAAAGGCAATGCCATCGGCATCACCTTCAAGGACGTGGCAGGACAGGAAGGAGCCAAACAGGAAGTACAGGAAATCGTAGACTTCCTGAAGAACCCCAACAAATATACCGACTTAGGTGGTAAGATACCTAAGGGAGCCCTTCTCGTAGGACCTCCGGGAACCGGTAAGACTCTCCTTGCCAAAGCCGTGGCTGGCGAAGCTGGCGTACCTTTCTTCTCGATGAGTGGTTCCGACTTCGTAGAGATGTTTGTCGGCGTAGGTGCATCACGTGTGCGCGATCTCTTCCGTCAGGCTAAGGAGAAAGCACCTTCCATCATCTTCATCGACGAGATTGATGCAGTAGGACGTGCCCGCAGCAAAAATCCATCCATGGGAGGTAATGACGAGCGCGAGAACACGCTCAACGCCCTGCTTACCGAGATGGACGGATTCGGAACAAACAGCGGTGTCATTATCCTGGCAGCCACCAACCGTGTGGACATGCTCGACAGCGCCTTGCTGCGTGCTGGACGATTCGACCGTGAAATACACGTCGACCTTCCTGACCTGAATGAGCGAAAAGCCATATTCCTGGTTCATCTAAAACCTGTAAAGGTAGACAAGAGTGTAGACGTAGACCTGCTGGCACGACAGACACCAGGATTCTCGGGAGCCGATATTGCGAATGTGTGCAACGAGGCTGCCCTTATAGCAGCACGCCACGACAAGAAGAGCGTAAGCAAACAAGACTTCCTCGATGCTGTAGACCGCATCGTAGGCGGACTGGAGAAAAAGACCAAGGTGATGACAGCAGAGGAGAAGCGAAGCATCGCACTCCACGAGGCAGGCCATGCCACCATTTCATGGTTCTGCCAGTATGCCAATCCACTTATCAAGGTAACTATCGTACCACGCGGACAGGCTCTCGGAGCAGCCTGGTATCTGCCAGAAGAACGACAGATCACCACCAAGGAACAGATGCTCGACGAGATGTGTTCGCTCATGGGAGGACGCGCTGCCGAGGAACTCTTTACGGGACATATATCATCGGGAGCCATGAACGACCTGGAAAGAGCCACCAAGAGTGCCTATGGCATGATAGCCTACTTAGGCATGAGCGACAAGCTGCCTAATATATGCTATTACAACAACCAGGAATATTCCTTCCAGCGTCCATACTCCGACACCACTGCCCGCATGATAGACGAAGAGGTGCTCAAGATGGTGAACGAACAGTATACCCGAGCCAAGAACATCCTCATAGAGCACAAGGAAGGCCATAACGCCCTTGCCGAGCTCCTCATCCAGAAAGAGGTGATCATGGCAGAAGACGTAGAGAAGATCTTTGGCAAGCGTCCATGGCTTAGCCGTTCACAGGAAATCATGGAGGACGAGCAGCCCAAGATTGACGACAAACTGAAGGAACTGCCCGAGGTTCAGGCAGCCATCAAGGCTCACGAACAGGCACAAAAGGAAGACAACTCGTCTGAAAGCACCGAAAACAAGGATACCGACGTGCAGAACGACGAGAACTCAGAAGAAACAAACAACAAATAAAATAAGGATTCACAAATGACCGACAAACAAAAGAATCTTATCGTGAGGTCTATCACGGGCGTCTTGTTCGTGGTGTGCATGGTGTCTTGTTTCCTCAACCCAAGGGCCATGATTTTCCTCTTTACCATCATTACAGGACTCAGCATCTGGGAATATTGCGGACTGGTAAACAACGAGAAGGAAGACGTCACCGTCAACCGTCTGATCTGCACCATTGCCGGAGTATACTTTTTCCTGGCCGTGGCAGGACTGCGAATGGGCATCGTAGGCAATTTCATTGTCTTTGTTCCCTATCTGCTCACCATCGTCTACCTGTTTATCAGCGAACTGTATACCGGCAACAAAGACGCCATCAACGACTGGGCCTACACCATGCTCTCGCAGATGTACATCGCCCTGCCCTTCTCTATGATCAATATTTTGGCTTTCGAATACTCTGCTTTCGACGGCCAGATACACTACGACATGCTGTTGCCACTGAGTATTTTCATATTCCTTTGGACAAACGATACCGGAGCCTACTGCAGCGGTTCGCTTTTTGGCAAGCATAAACTCTTCCCACGCATCAGTCCTGCCAAGAGTTGGGAAGGAAGCATAGGCGGAGGTATATTCGTTCTGATTGCAGCTGCCGTGATCGGTTACTTGGCAAATGACGGCGAAGCTCACCGACTCAGCATTGCCGGATGGATGGGTTTAGGCCTGGTTGTCGTGTTCTTCGGAACATGGGGCGACTTGGTAGAGAGTCTCTTCAAACGCACTTTGGGAGTAAAGGACAGCGGCACACTGCTGCCAGGACATGGCGGTATGCTCGACCGTTTCGACTCTTCGCTCATGGCCATTCCCGCAGCTGTCATCTATCTCTATACACTGCAGCTTTTCGTATAAAAAAAGAGGCTCATGAGTTTCCCCTTTAACTCATGAGCCTTTTTAGGAACTTTTTTTGTCTTAGTAACTTATTGATAATCAATAGCAATTTTTCATATTTTACTACGGCTCATTTATTTCCTGCTGGCTCACTCGCTCTGCCTCTTCAGCTTTCTGCCGGGCGATGGCAGCTTCCTGTTCAGCCTTGACACGAGCCAGTTCTGCAGCTTTGGCGGCAGCCTTGGCGACGGCCTCAGCACGTTCTTTAGCCAGACGTATCAACTCAGCACGATGCTTTCTCAACAAATCTACCATGATAGAAGCTGCTTCGTCGGGCGCCACCTTACTTCCCAACTCTCTCAGCACTTCCTGATATTCAGCAAGCATTCTTTCGCGTGCTGGCTGCCCTGGCATAATCTTATACAGTTCGTTGGCTATTCCGTCTATCGTAAACTTATCGGCAAACATCTCTGGAACCACCTCCTTATTGGCCACCAAGTTGACAAGAGATATATAGTCAACCTTCAGCACGTGATTGAAGGCAAAACGAATCAGTTTTGGCAAGGGAGTTTCATAGCACACCACTTGCGGAACATTAAACAGGGCTGTCTCGAGCGTGGCAGTTCCACTGGTTACAAGAGCCGCCGTGGTGTGAGACAAGAGCTGGTAAGTCTTATTCTTCACCACTCTGACAGGAGTACCTTCCAGGAATTTATCGTAATATTCATCCTCTATCGACGGAGCTCCAGCCAACACCATTTGATAATCTTCAAAACGTTCAGCCACCTCTATCATGGCAGGAAGATTGTCCTTAATTTCCTGTAGTCGGCTACCAGCTAAAAGAGCGATAATCGGTTTACGACTGTCAAGATTATTTTCTCGACAAAACTCCTCATACGTCTGATGATATCCTGCTCTGAACTCTGCCACTTCCTGAGCAGTGGGATTGCCCACATAGTGAACGGGATACTTATGTTTCTGCTCATAGAAAGGCACCTCGAAAGGCAGTATGGAGAACATCTCGCTCACATCACGTTTGATGCTTTTAATACGCCATTCCTTCCAGGCCCATATCTTAGGCGAAATATAATAGTAGACAGGTATCAACGTATTCTTTTTCAAGAACTTGGCTATATTGAGATTAAAGCCTGGATAATCGACTAAGATCACAACATCGGGTTTCCACGCCACAATATCCTCCTTGCATCTTTTCATGTTCGAGAAGATGGTGCCCAGATGCAGCAGCACAGGTACAAAGCCCATATAGGCCAGTTCCTTATAATGCTTGACACGAGTTCCTCCCTCAGCAGCCATCAAGTCGCCGCCGAAGAATCGAAATTCAGCCAATTCGTCATATTTTTTTAACGAGCGCATCAATCTGCTGGCATGCAGATCGCCACTCGCCTCACCTACTATCAGATAATATTTCATCCTTATTGTCGAATATTCTTAGTTAATCGTCAAGTTCAGAAGTTTCCGTGTTGAGCGACCTGTTGTTCTCAAGCCACTCATAGTCGGTCACATCTATTCTTGTAGGCGTAATGGCAATGTAGCCATGACTGAGCGCCCACTGATCAGTATCTACAGCCTCGGGCTCATCATTGCGATATTCGCCCACCATCCAGTAATAGTCATATCCCCGAGGATGATGCTCCTTCACCACTTCATTGATCCACGAGCCCCATGTCATACGGCAAACCTTAAAGCCCTTGAAAGGAGGATTGACGGGAAAGTTGACATTAAGACAAGTTCCCTTGGGCAGTCCTTCACGAAGCACTCGCTTCACGATGCTTACCACGCCGTCGCGCAAGGGTGACAGATCGGCGTTCACATCATAGTTGCAACTACTGAACGCCACCGAGGGAATATACTTCATGCAGCCTTCCTTGGCTACGCCCATTGTGCCCGAATAATGATTGTTGACACTCGAGTTGTCGCCATGGTTGATACCACTGAGTATCAGGTCGGGAACCCGAGAATCCAGCAACTTGTCGAGAGCTATCTTCACACAGTCGACAGGCGTTCCTGAGCACGACCACACTTCCACCTCCTCGCCCATGTTGTGTCTGCGTTTCAACAGCAGCGGTGATGTTACCGAGAAGGCGCATCCATAGCCCGACCGTCCACTCTCAGGAGCCACCACAAGCACCTCACACCAGTCTTTCAGAAATCCAACAAGCGTCTTGATGCCATTGGCATGATAGCCGTCATCATTGGATATTAATATTAAAGGTTTCTTATTTTCCATAAAAATATCGCTCTTTTTGGTGCAAAAGTACGAAAAAACCTTTAAAGTAACGTCTTTCTCGCATAAAATATGTATCTTTGCAGAAATTTTGTGATGATTTTTAATATAGAAAATTAAGAATATGGGAAAAATAATCGCATTGGCCAACCAGAAAGGCGGTGTCGGCAAAACGACAACCACCATCAACTTGGCAGCATCATTGGCCACACTGGAGAAGTCGGTTCTTGTAGTAGACGCCGACCCACAGGCAAATGCCTCCAGCGGCTTAGGAGTAGACATCAAGGAGGTAGACTGCTCTCTGTACGAGTGCATTATCGACCATGCAGATGTTCGTGATGCCATCTATACCACCGATATTGATGGACTCGACATCATCCCCAGCCACATCGACCTTGTCGGTGCAGAGATAGAAATGCTCAATCTGCAGAACCGCGAAAGGGTTATCAAGAATCTGCTCGCCCCTATCCGCGACGAGTATGATTTCATCCTTATCGACTGTTCGCCATCTCTGGGACTCATCACAGTCAACTCGCTGACAGCAGCCGACAGCGTCATCATTCCTGTTCAGTGCGAATACTTTGCCCTGGAAGGCATCAGCAAGTTGCTCAACACGATAAAGATTATCAAGAGCAAGCTCAACACCAAGCTCGAGATTGAGGGCTTCCTGCTTACCATGTACGACAGCCGTCTGCGTCTGGCCAACCAGATTTACGACGAGGTGAAGCGCCACTTCCAGGAGTTGGTGTTCAAGACCGTCATCCAGCGCAACGTGAAGCTGAGCGAGAGTCAAAGCCACGGCCTTCCCGTCATCCTCTACGACACAGAGTCGAACGGTGCCAAGAACCACTTGGCATTGGCAAAAGAAATTATCAACAAGAACTCATAAAGTAAGAAAAAAGAGTGAAGAATGACTCACTCCTTACTAAGAAATAGAAAATGGCAGTACACAAGAAATACAATAACGGAACCAAGAGCAATGCCCTGGGACGAGGTCTCGACGCACTTATCTCTACCGAAGGAGTGCGCACACAGGGCAGCAGTACCATCAACGAGATTCCTCTCGACCAAATAGAAGCCAACCCCAACCAGCCTCGTCGCGAGTTCGACGACGAAGCACTCCATGAGTTGGCAGAAAGCATCAAGGCCATAGGCATCATTCAGCCCATCACCTTGCGACAGGTGGCAGAGAACCGCTTCCAGATTATCGCAGGTGAGCGTCGCTGGCGTGCCTCCCAGTTGGTTGGCCTGAGAGCCATACCAGCCTATATCCGTACCATCAGCGATGAGAGTGTGATGGAGATGGCACTCGTCGAGAACATACAGCGCCAGGACCTCAACGCCATAGAAATAGCTTTGGCATACGAGCACCTGATGGAAAACAACGAGATGACTCAGGAGAAGATAGCTGAGCGCGTGGGCAAAAGCCGCGCTGCTGTAGCCAACTACCTGCGCCTGCTCAAGTTGCCAGCTCAGGTACAGATGGCACTTCAGAAGAAAGAAATCGACATGGGCCATTGCCGCGCCCTCTTGGCACTCGACAGCCCTTCACTTCAGATCAAGCTGTTCCATGAAATTCAGAAGAACGGCTACTCTGTGCGCAAGGTAGAGGAGATGGTACAGCAAATAAAGGACAGCGAGGACAACGAGACAGCCAGAAAGGTAATCAAGGGAAAAGCCGAACTGCCCGAAGAGTTCACCTTGCTGAAGAACCGCCTCTCGCAGTTCCTCAACACCAAGGTTCAGTTTACCTGCTCACCCAAGGGCAAGGGAAAAATCAGCATTCCCTTTGCCAACGAGGAGGAATTAGAGCACATCATGAACGTTTTCGACCAATTAAAACAAAACTAATTAGGTGAAATCGAAAATATCACATATTTGTATATCAGTCTTGTTGGCCAGCCTACCCTGGGCTGCTCAGGCACAGAAGGCTGTCACAGCCAGTCAATCCACTGCAGGCGAAGATCAGCCTGCCGTAGTGGCACCTGCAGATACAACATTCTCTGCCAAAGACAGTCTCAAGCTCAACAGTATGCTCCAGGTTGCTACCAAGAAGCCCAAGCGCGACTGGTCCACATGGCGTCCTGACACCAAGCGTGCCATGTGGCTTGCCATCGTTCTGCCAGGAGCAGGACAGATATACAACCGCAAATACTGGAAACTACCTATTATATATGGTGGTTTCGTAGGCTGTGCCTATGCCATCACCTGGAACAACCAGATGTATCATGACTATTCACAGGCCTATATGGACATCATGGACGATGACCCCACTACCGACAGCTACAACCAGTTCCTGCACTTAGGAGCCACCATCGATGCCAGCAACATGGACCGATACAAGGAAATCTTCCGCAAGCGCAAAGACCGTTACCGCCGCTGGCGCGACATGGGTGTGTTTGTGATGATTGGCGTTTACGCTTTCTCCATCATCGATGCCTACGTGGACGCATCTCTCTCCGAGTTCGACATTTCCGACGACCTTACTCTGAGAGTAGAGCCTGCCTTCATGAACAGCAACCCGCAAAGCCGCAACCCCTTCCGATCAGGAACATTGGGACTTCAATGCTCACTCACTTTTTAAAGTGAGGAACACAATTGTGTAGAATCTTAAAGAAACTTATAGAAAAGAAAGAATAACATAAATGAAAAAAATACTATTATTAGCAGCTGCAATGTTACTTGGTATGCCAGTACAGATGCTGGCGCAAACCGACGACACTGAAGAGAAAAAAGAAGATGTAATCACAGTCACCGACAAACAGGGAAACGAGGAAGAGATAGAAGTCCCTGTAGGACTGGAGGACAACCTCGACAGCCTGCTGCATCTTTATAATGCTAAGACCTATATGATGCAAGACACATCTTGCAACTATCGTGATGTCAACCCAGTCTTCGACAAGGAGGTTTACATCGACCGACTCAAGCGTCTGCCCACCATCATCGAGATGCCTTACAACGATGTGGTGCAGAAGTTCATCGACCGCTACAGCGGCAAGCTCCGCCGTTCTGTGAGCTATATGCTGGGCGCAGGCAATTTCTATATGCCAATCTTCGAGGAGGCTTTAGAGGCTTACAACCTTCCCCTCGAGCTCAAATATCTTCCTGTCATCGAGTCTGCCCTCAACCCTACTGCCGTTTCACGCGTAGGAGCCACCGGCCTCTGGCAGTTCATGATAGGCACAGGCAAGCGCTACGGACTTGAGGTCAACTCGCTCATCGATGAGCGTCGCGACCCAGTGAAATCCTCTTATGCTGCCGCCCACTATCTGAGCGACCTCTATAAGATTTTCGACGACTGGAGCCTGGTCATCGCTGCCTACAACTGTGGCCCCGACAAGGTCAACAAGGCCATCCACCGCGCCAAAGGTTCTGCCGATTACTGGAACATCTATCCCTACCTCCCCAAGGAGACACGCGGATATGTGCCAGCCTTCATCGCAGCCAACTACATCATGAACTACTATTGCGACCACAACATCTGTCCTATGGTGACCGAATTGCCTCTTAAGACCGACACCGTGGTTGTCAACAAAGACCTTCATCTGGAGCAGATTGCCCAGGTGCTCAACATCAACATCCAGCACCTTCGCAGCCTCAATCCACAATACCGTCGCGACATTGTCAATGGTCTCAACAAACCTATGACAGTACGACTTCCCTCATCTCTCGTTGGCCCCTTCATCGACCAGGAAGACTCCATCTACAACTTCAAGACCGACGAACTGCTGCTCAAGCGCTCTGTCGTAGAGGTAAACCAAGAAGAGCCTAAGGTAAGCCGCCACAGCTACCACAGCAGCCGCCATCGCTCCTCTGCAACACGCAGCAGGAGCCGCAAGAGCAGAAGCAGAAAGAGTAAGCGCGGAGGAAGAAACGTAACCATCAAGAGTGGTGACACCCTGTCGGAGATAGCAGAACGCAACCACACTACCGTGGCTAAACTGCGCAAACTCAACAAGATTTCGGGCAACCATATCCGTGCCGGCAAGAAACTCAAGGTGAAGTAATATACACATTATTATATATATAGTTATTAATCTGACTAACACAAAGCGCAGGAGGCAAGAACTATGGACGATCAGAACCTCAAAGACTTAGAGAGAGAACAGGCCGACAACAAGCTCATTGGCGATGCATTCCAGCATCTGCTCGACACCTATGTAGCTTCACGTCACCGCAAGAAGGTAGACATTGTCACCAAAGCATTCAACTTTGCACGCCAGGCACACAAGGGCGTACGTCGCCTCTCGGGTGAACCCTACATCATGCACCCTATCGCCGTGGCTCAGATAGCCTGCGAGGAAATGGGACTGGGATCCACCAGTATCTGTGCCGCACTCCTGCACGACGTAGTAGAAGACACCGACTATACAGTAGAAGACATCTCCAACATCTTCGGAGAGAAGATAGCCCAGATTGTAGACGGACTAACCAAGATCAGCGGTGGAATCTTTGGTGACAAGGCATCGGCACAAGCCGAGAACTTCAAGAAACTGCTGCTCACCATGAGCGACGACATCCGCGTCATCCTTATCAAGATCTGCGACCGTCTGCACAACATGCGCACACTCGCCTCGCAGCCTGCCAACAAGCAGTACAAGATAGCCGGCGAGACACTTTACATCTACGCTCCATTGGCCAACCGTCTGGGCCTTAACAAAATAAAGACCGAGCTCGAAGACCTCAGCTTCCGCTACGATCATCCACAGGAATACGCCAACATCGAGCACAAACTTGCCGACACCGAGGCACAACGCGACACCCTCTTCTCGCAGTTCACACAGCCCATCAGGGAGGAACTCGACAAGATGGGCATACAGTATAAGATCAAGGCACGTGTAAAGAGCCCTTATTCCATTTGGAACAAGATGCAGAACAAGCACGTGAGCTTCGACGAAATATACGACATCCTTGCCGTACGCATCATCTTCACACCCAAGGAAAGAGCCAACGAGGTCAACGAATGCTTCAATATCTATGTGGCCATCAGCCAGATATACAAGAGTCATCCCGACCGTCTGCGCGACTGGCTCAACCATCCTAAAGCCAACGGCTATCAGGCACTCCACGTCACCCTCATGAGCAAGCAGGGACGCTGGATAGAGGTACAGATAAGAAGCGACCGTATGGACGAGGTGGCCGAACAGGGATTTGCTGCCCACTGGAAATACAAAGAAGGCGAAGACGCTGAATACACAGAGGACGAGAACGAGCTCAACGAATGGTTGGGCACCATCAAGGAAATCCTCGACGATCCACAGCCCGACGCCATGGATTTTCTCGATGCCATCAAGCTCAACCTCTTTGCCTCAGAGATCTTTGTCTTCACCCCTAAGGGCGAGATCAAGACCATGCCAGCAGGCTGTACAGCTCTCGACTTTGCCTTCCAGATACACACCTTCTTAGGAAGCCACTGCATCGGAGCAAAGGTAAACCATAAACTGGTGCCACTGAGCCATAAACTGCAAAGCGGCGACCAGGTGGAAATCCTCACCAGCAAGAGTCAGCACGTACAGCCTTCATGGATCAACTTCGTGAGCACAGCCAAGGCCAAGAGCAAGATTCAAGCCATACTGCGACGCGACAACCGCGAGATACAGAAGAAGGGCGAGGACATTCTGAACGAATGGCTCAAGAAGAACAGTCTGGAGGTCAACAACTCCATCCTCGACAAGCTCTGCGACTATCACCACATACAGAAACACGAGAACTTCTTCCAGGCATTGGGCGACCACTGCATTCTGTTGGGCGAGAAAGATCTTGACGAACTGCAAGGCAAGAACAAGAAAGACAAGAGCTCAAGCAGTTGGCGCAACTATATCCCATTCCTCGGCAAGAGCAAGGACAAAAAGGCTGACGAAAAGGACAACAAGCCGCAACAGCTCATGGTGGTGGGCAAGGACTTCAACAAGAAGAAACCCCTCATCATCACCGAGGAGAACATCTCGCAGTTCATCTTCCCCTCATGCTGCCATGCCATTCCTGGCGATGACATCATGGGCTACATCGACAACAAGAACCGCATCGAGATACACAAGCGCTCCTGCTCTGTGGCAGCCAAGCTCAAGTCGAGCTATGGCAACCGCATCGTCGACGCCAAGTGGCAAATGCACAAGCTGATGTACTTTGACGCCACCATCGAGATAAAGGGCATCGACCGCAAGGGATTGCTCCTCGACGTGAGCCGTGTCATCAGCGACCAGCTCAATGTCAACATACACAAGCTCACCATCAGCAGCGACAATGGCATCTTCGACGGTTGCATCGAAATCAGAATTCACGACCGCGAAGATGTAAAGGTGATCATGGATAATCTGAAGACCATCGACGGCCTGCAGGATGTACAGCGCATCCTGTAAGCCATGGGACAGAAAACTATAAAACAAATATCAACCTACAGAAAACAACGACAATGAAAAAACTAATCCTGTCTATCCTCACCACGTTGGCAGTCCTCCCAGTGCTGGCAGCCAACAAGTACGACAACCCCGACACACTCTTCGTTTCACGCGACGGTACCTGCGAGTTCCGCACCATCGACGAAGCCATAGAGGTGTGCCGTGCCTTCATGGACTACACCAAGGTCATCTACGTCAAAAAAGGCGTTTACAAGGAGAAACTCATCATCCCATCATGGCTCACCCACATCACCATCTGTGGCGAAGACCGCGACCAGACTATCATCACCTGGGACGACCATGCCAACATCAAGATGCCAACAGGCGGACTCGACTCCGAGGCTGCTGTCAAGAGCAAGCCCATCGGCACATTCCGCACCTATACACTGAAGGTTCAGGGCAGCTACATCACCCTGGAGAACATTACTATCGAAAACAATGCCGCACGATTAGGACAAGCTGTAGCCCTGCACACTGAGGGCGACCACATCCTGGTACATAACTGCCGACTCTTAGGCAATCAGGACACCGTATATACAGGCGTTGCCGGCACACGCATCGCCTTCTACGACTGCTACATCGAGGGAACAACAGACTTCATCTTCGGTCCTTCCATCGCCTGGTTCGAGAACTGCGAAATCCACAGCAAGGCCAACAGCTATATCACAGCCGCGTCCACACCAGCCGGTCAGCAGTATGGCTACGTGTTCCATAAGTGCCGCCTCACCGCCTCGCCAGAGGCCACACAGGTTTATCTGGGCCGTCCATGGCGTCCATACGCCTACACACTCTTCATCGACTGCGAAATGGGCAGCCATATCCGTCCTGTAGGCTGGGACAACTGGCGCAATGCAAGCAACGAGAAGACCGCCCGCTACTTCGAGTACGGCAACCATGGTCCTGGCGCCTCAACCAAAGCCCGTGCACCCTGGACACATCAGCTCAGCAAGAAGGAAGCCGCACGCATCACCATCGCCAACGTCTTCGGTGAGGACTGCTGGTAAATAAGTTTTCCACCGCTATAAACTATACAAGAGACAATGGACATCAAGAATATCAAGAAAGAATGGAACGCAGCCATACTCGACATACTGAAGACATTCATCAGTATCTGCCACACACACAACCTTCGCTACTACTGCTGTGCAGGAACAGCCATAGGGGCTGTGCGCCATCATGGTATGATACCCTGGGACGATGACATCGACGTCATCATGCCACGCCCCGACTACGACCGCTTTCTTGAGATAGCACGCCACGAAGACTTCGGCAACTACGAGGTGGTAACGCCCTACAACAACGAGCGTTACCCTCTCTATTTCTCCAAGCTGGTCAACAAGAACACCACACTCATCGAGGAGAAAGAGCGCCCTTGCATCATCGGACTCTTCGTCGACATCTTCCCACTTGATGCCACTGCCGACGATGTGGAACAGGCCAAGGCACTGCAGCGCAAATATGTGAAGCACATCAACTGCCTCAACGCCATTTCCACCCGAAACACCTTTGGCGAATATCTGACATTGCTCACCCATCGTAAGACCTGGGGACGTTTTGTCGTCAAGACGGCAGCCTTCTTCTTCCGCAACCTCATGCGCAGACATTTCATTGCGAAAATGGATCATCTGAGTCATCTCTACGACTTCGATAAAGCACAGAACGTACAGGTTTACACAGGCTCCTATCATGAACGCGAAATCTTCCCTAAGGCATGGCTTGGCAACGGCAAACCATTCCCCTTCGAAGACACCACCGTACTTCTGCCTGCAGAATACGACAAGTATCTCAGCCACTTCTTCGGCAACTACATGCAGTTGCCGCCAGTAGAACAACGGATAGAGAAACACCTGCGCTATTATCTCAACATGGAGAAAAGAGAGACATGGCAGGAGATTTCAAAGAAACTTCTATAAATTCTGAGCAAACGAAACTTCTATCGTGTGCCCGAAACCACTCTCCACATCCCAGAGCGGTTTCCATCCCAATGCCTTCAACTTATCGGTATTGAAGGTTGCCTTGGTGACTGGGGTAGTATTCCCCTTCATCACGTCGTCTTCGGCAATGTCGAATACCACCTTGCGGTCAGCCTTCCTTGCTATCAACTCAGCCAACTCGCGGATAGATATATTCGACTCCGAATGCGCTACATTATAAGCATTTGCCCTCTCGCCGTCGAGCAGGAGGCACAAAATGGCATGGGCAGCATCCACTACGTAAAGCCACGACCGGAAAGCCTCACCACGACTCTTCAGCACAATATCCTCACCGCGCAACACGTTGCGGATAAACTGCGCATACACTCTGTTGTCGCTCTCCGTAAAGCCAGGACCGTAAGTATGGCTCAACCTGGCTATAACGACATCAGCGCCATACTCTGCCCCATAAGCCATACAGAGCGTCTCGGCTGCACGCTTCGACGAAGGATAACAAGCCCTCACCGATGCACAGTCCACGTAACCGCTGCTTGTCTCTGAAAACTCGCTGCCGTCACCCTCGCCGTAAACCTCGCCCGAAGAGATGTACACCATGCGCTTCATGCCATGCTGCAGGCCAAACTCTATCAGATGAGCAACACCATCAAAATTCGCCTTCATCACCTCCACAGGTTTCTCGCGGAAGAAGTTGGGACTCGCATTACTTGCTGCATCGATGACAAAGTCTATACCCTGCGCTGACAGACCATGAGTCTCACACTGTTCATCCATAGGCTGCGTAACATCCATCTCGACAAAGCCAAAGTCGGCCTCGTCCCAGTAAGCAGCAAACTTCGTTCTGGCACGCAGCCTGTTGCGTCCTGCCGCCACAACCCTGTAACCTCTGTCAGGATTCAGCATCAGCACGTCGACCACACAACTGCCAATCAGTCCTGTAGCACCCACTACGAGAATCGTCTTCCCATTGAGACGCTTCAAGTCGAGCCCCTCATCGAAGAGGCGGTCTATATCTTTCCTGTATATTGTTTTTTCCGACATTGCTAAATGATTTTTCGCAAAGTGAGGAGTTAAAGAAGTTATCTCTTTTGAGGAGTTAACTTGAGTAACTTACTTAATCCATCCCTCGGGCTGCACCTTCATCAGGGCCTTGAGAATCTCAAGGTCTTCTACGGTTGTAATCTTGATATTCTTCTCCGATCCCGGCACGATGTGCATCTTTCTTCCACCCAGCTCAGCCATCAGCGTACACGATGCCACCGAGTTGTCGATGCCTTTGGCCTTAGCCTCCTCGTGCGCAGCTATCAAGTTGCCCAGCCTGAAAGTCTGAGGCGTCTGCGTACGGATCAGTTTGTCGCGCGGAATACTTGTCGTTGTCGTAAACCCGTCCTCACTCTCCAGGATAGCCTCACGACACTTGATGCCCGTAATCGCATAACCATACTTCTGGCAAATGGCGATGTTGGAAGAGATAATATCCTGCGAGAGCAGAGGCCGCACGGCATCATGCACCAACACGAGGTCATCGTCGCTGCATCCAGCCTCTTTCAGACCATAGATACCATTGTGTATCGACTCCTGCCCATTGGCTCCACCAGGGAAAATCCACTTCAGCTTCGTAATACAAAACTGGTTGGCGTACGACTGCAGCACCGTTTCCCATCCTGCCAGGCAAACCACGGCGATTCCCTGTATGTCGGGATGCTTCTGAAATGCCATCATCGTATGGATGATAATCGGACAATTATCCACGTGCATAAACTGTTTGGGAATGTCCTGTCCCATTCTGTTGCCAGAACCGCCGGCTATAATAAGAGCATAGTTCATATCAATAATTCTTTTATCTTGTTTCACACAAACACGCACCATGCATGTTGTCGTGGTGCAAAGATACAAAAAATAAAACAACTATTCCCCTTTTCTCGAAAAACTATCAATCATTTCGCCAATTTCTTCTTCATCCACGGCCTGCTGTCACATCCAACGACGGACGGAATCGGGGGCACGCCCACCTCAGCCTTAGTGAATTGAGCACGACACTCAGACTCGAACAAGCCATAAGTCCACTTGCCCACATCGGAGTAATCTGGAAGTCGATGCCAAAGATGTGGAGCGCACCTGCCGCCAGGGGAATGCACACGATGTTGTAGACAAAAGCCCAGAAGAGATTCTGCCAAATCATGCCCACTGTCTTGCGGCTCAGCACGACAGCATCAGGAAGAGCCATGAGGTCATCGCCCATGAGCGTTATCTGAGCCACATCCATCGCCACATCCGTTCCCCGCCCTATCGCGATGCTCACATCTGCCAGGGCAAGAGCCTGCGTGTCGTTGATGCCGTCGCCCACCATAGCCACTCGCTTGCCTTGCTGCTGCAACGTCTTCACCAAAGCCTGTTTGTCACCAGGCAGCACCTTGCTGTGATAGTTGCCGATGCCTGCTTCCTGCGCCCAGTAACGGGCAGCCTCCTCCTTGTCGCCACTCATCATGTACACCTCGATGCCTTCCTGCCGAAGTGCCGTCATCGCTTCCTTGGCATGGGGTTTGAGCGATTCACGCTCCTGCAGAGACAGTTGGTCTTGTCGGGTGAAATCAATATTGGGATTGGGAATAGTAAGCGTTCCCGTCTTGTCGATTACAAGTGCATCCACCTTTCTGAGATTCTCCAAAGCCGATGCGTCCTTGATGAGGATTTGCTTCTGAGCCGCCTTTCCTATACCTACCATCAAGGCCGTGGGAGTGGCCAGTCCCATGGCACATGGACAGGCAATCACCAAAACGGCAACAGCCGACAGAATGGCTTGCGGCAGCGCCCCGTTGCCACCCACAATCAACCACACCAAGAAGGTAAAGAAAGCTATCGCTGCCACTACGGGCACAAACACCACGGCAGCCTTGTCTACGATGCGCTGCACCGGTGCCTTACTGCCCTGTGCTTCCTGAACCATTCGGATGATGTGCGCCAGGGCGGTGTTCTCGCCAATCTGCTTGGCTCTCATACGGAGCTTTCCCTGGCTCGGAATAGTGCCAGCCAGCACGTTGTCGCCAGCCTTTTTCATCGCCGGAGTCGGTTCGCCGCTTATCATCGCCTCATCCACATAGGCAGCATCGGCAGTCATGAAACTCTCAGCCTGGGTCACCACGCCATCCACCGGAATTTTCTCGCCGGCTCTTACCTCTATCATGTCGCCTATCTGAATGGTAGAAATCGGCACTTCCTCCATCTTGTAGTCATTGGTGCCTTCCATCTTCTCGCGAGTCACCAGTCGGGCGGTCTTCGGCTGCATACCCATCAGCTGTCGGATGCTGCTCGCCGTACTGTCCTTCGCCTTTTCTTCCAGGCATCTGCCGGTCAGCACGAAGGTGATAATCATCACGGAAGCATCGAAATAAGTGTGCCATTCTATGCCTCTCGCTCCCCAGACCATTTCTCCGAAGAAGGTGTTGAAGGTGCTGAAAAGGAAGGCGATGAGGGTGCTGAGCGCCACGAGTGAATCCATGTTTGCCGTATGATGCAGGAGCTGCTTCCAGGCGGAAACATAAAACTGTTTGCCACAATAGAGCAGGTTGGCGAGTGTCAGGAGCAGACAAATCTGGTTGGCGAAGGAACTGGTATGGGAAATCCATCCCATGGAGAAACACATCGTCAGGATGGCGAAGAGCCATGAAGCAAGGGTTCGGCGGCGCAGGAGGGTGAACTCACGGCGGTTGATTTCCTCCACGCTTCTGTCGTTTTCGATGACGAGGTCGTAGCCGGCGTTGCTGATTTCCCGTTTCATATCTTCCAGGGAGATGATGTCGGGGTTATAATCTACCAGGGCTGTTCGGCTCGCCAGGGAAACCGAGGCGGAGTTGATGCCTTTTAGCGACCGTAGTTTCTTTTCGACATTGGCAGAGCATACGCTGCAAGCCATGCCTATTACTGGAATTGTTTTCTTCATTTTTGTCTTTTTAAATGCGTAAGATACTTATAGTGTGAGCACTAATGCCCACAAGCTTTTCGCTTTACAAAAGTACAAAAATAATTCGTGATGCTAACAATATGTAATATTTTATTAGAATAAATTAGGAGAATGTGTCATCTTATCTAATGCAAAAAGGGCAGACTCCAAACCCACTTGGAATCTGCCCTCATCATTTATGTAAAATCATCAACTTATGAAAATTCACATTACTTTACTTCGATCTTCTTGGTTGTCTTAGCCTCTTCTTTAGGAGTAAGCTTTGGAATCTCAACCTCAAGAACACCGTCAGTTACCTTTGCTGAAATATGTTCACGGTCGGCATCCTCAGGCAAGGTGTAACACTGCTGGTAGTTGCTGTAAGAGAACTCACGACGCAGATAGTGCTCGTGCTTGTCTTCATCCTTATGTTCCATCTTGTTCTCAATGGCGATGCAGAGATTGCCGTCATTGTCGAGATTGACGCGAACCCATTCTTTCTTCAAGCCAGGAGCAGCAACCTCCATGGTGTAGACTTTATCGTTCATCTTGATATTAGTGGCAGGAGCTGTAGCGACATTTACGCGTGGCATCAAGTCGGTATCAAAGAAAGTGTCATCAAACCAATTACTCAACCAATTAGAATCATTATTTCTACGAGCTAATAACATAATTAAAACCTCCAATTTTCTTTTACTCGTCCTCTCGGTGTCTTGCGACTCCGTCGGGATTTCTATTTGTTATACTTTTGTTTATTATTCACTTTTGTTTGATTGCCTCGAGCCTCAAGACTCAGCCAACTCATTGATTGTCATTGTCTTGTAGCTTTCCGCTTTCACGGATGGATAGTGCAAGATACGTGCCAGTTCACGATGCAGTCCTTTTGTTGCCAGTTCTGTCGCAGGCAAATGCCAAAGGTGTCAGCAAAGTTTAAAATAATTATACTTTGCTGACAAAGCTGTCGGCAAAGTATAAGGTGATAAAACAAATGACTTTGAACCGGTGAGTCATAAGTCAAATCCTATACACTCAGAAAAGTTACACAGATGTCACAGATTTACACAGAACTTAAAGCGTTAAATATAAGAGCATTACATTAAAAAATTAACGAGTGATTTCTGTATCTGTTTTCAGAACATCTAACAGGACTTCCTGCCTGTTTGGTTACCAAATAATGTTAATTGGCTACCAATTAATTGCTGTTTCAATAAAAAAGTGTATCTTTGCAGAAGATAAGCTGCATCTCAGCATAATATTCAAGCAAGCTTGATATTCTGCATTCGATTTGCATTATCTTTGCAAAAGAAAAAGCTGCACTCGGCAATCTGAAAACAAGTTTTCATTGCGCTCGTTTGCATAATCTTTACATCATAAACAAATATATTGAATGATGGTTGTAGTTAGCACAAGAGACTTTCGCACTAATCAGACAAAGTATCTGAATTTGGCAAAAGCAGGAGAGCACGTAGTCCTAAAATCGCGTGCTGGCAATTTCCGCATCTTCCCCGATGACGGAAGCAATACCATTGACGCACCGCGCGACTTGATGAAAGAACTCAGAAACGCTTTGACGGAGGTAAAAGAAGCCATTGCCGGAAAGCGTAAACTTCAATCTGCTGAAAGTTTGCTCGATGAGTTGTAATATTACAATATCGGTTTCTGACGACTTTGCAAAAGAAGCAAAACGTCTCGCTAAGAAATATCCAAGTTTTAAACAAGACTATAAGGATTTTCTTTTAAGCATTAAGAATAATCCCCTGCAAGGAGATGAGATTACAAAAAACATACGCAAAATCCGTATGGCTATCAAAGCTAAAGGCAAAGGAAAATCAAGTGGAGCAAGGGTCATTACTTTCAATATCCTTACAGATATAGAAAATGGTCATGTGGTTTTTCTTCTTCTCTATGATAAAGAGGATGCTTCAACAGTCAAAGTCAATGTTGTCAAGCAACTTGTGCGAGACATGGGATTTGATCTTGAATAGAATCTATAATGAAGCTGTTGGACTCTAACGAATTCCAACAGCATCTTGTCGTATATGCAGGATAAATCATTAAATAGTTGTGATTTAAAGATTTATCTTTGTTTTATTTGCAAAAGCAGTAACTTTAAAATCAAAAATGACTAATGACTAAATCTTGCGAAAGGTCATCAAAAGTCCTTAATGACAAATGACACTAATGACATAATGACCACAATAAAAAATCAGGCTCACTATTGACACACGTACGTGAACGCAAAAAGGAATTTGATGAATGCTATCTTGGGCATTATAAACAGTGGTTCATTGGTTTTCTTCACTATTGGTGTCTATGTGGTTGCGTGATGTATAGGATGATGATTACACAAGGTTGTAGCAAATAAAAACCAACTGACTTTAAGAACATCATCATTAAATTCAGTTGGTTACTTCTGTATATTTCCGGAAATAATATTCAAACAAAATATGATTTACAAATCCGACAACTCCGTAATTAATGACGAAATAGAATCTTTTTTTGCAGAATATATTTTAGTCTTATATTTTTTATCCAATTGGCATCTTTCAATAGCTAATTTCTTTTCATTATCAGCGAAAAAATAATCAGAAATACGCAATCCAATAGCAGCCCTATCTATGTCTATCACATCATTCGGAGTCTGACTTTTCCCGTTGACAGCCATATCTGCATTCAACGATGAACGAATATTCATTGATGGAATTTTTTCAAACCCATGTGTTTCTAATTCGCAAATCAATTTCTGAGCTAATCTTTTATCTATTCTTTTATCACATAGTAGTTTTAATAACCAATCCACTTTATTAGGAATATTTATTTTACCACATGGCACACCTCGAACATTAACCACTCCTTTTCGGCATAGCTCTTTAAGACCTTCTATATATGCTCTGGTCTGTATTTTACATAGATAATCCAATGCTAAAGATTTATCTCGTTTGCTAAGTTCTTGACCAGTTTTTTTCATGTCTTCTCTTAACCCATTTACATTTTTGAACAGTTCTTGGTTATAAAAATGATTATCTTTGTTGAACTTATGACCTTTTGCATAAATGTCAAGTATTTCAATGTCTGCATAGTATGCTTTATGAAAATACATGGATTGTATTGGTTTAACGTTCCCCTGTCTTAGCAACATCATTATCTCCGTTGCTGCGATTTCTTCATATCCATAAAATGTAGTTCCTTTTGCAATCTCGCTGAAGAAATGATGTTGTTGTGCTATTTGTTTTGAATACTCTATACTTTCGTTGCCGTTTTCGCCCATATTGGAACGTCCTAGTGTTTCGTATAGGTGTTCAAGTGGCATAGGACAAGAAAGGATTCTATTGTTTACTTTTTCTATGATAATATTACGTAGCTGTCCCCACAAAGATGTAGGGACAGCATTATACATATTACTTACAGCAAATTGGTCAAGATATAATATTTTCTTTCTTTTCATTGTCTATCTCTGTTTATGTAAGAGAAACTTCTCCATCTTTAACCTTGTCAATAGTGGCTTTTCTATGATAACCATTCTTTGTAAATTCGTTTATCCATATAAGCCTCCTTGTACCATCTCCATAAGGTTGTAATCTGAAATGACCACTAACTTTGAAAGACTCATCATTGCAAATTTCAGTATACCACTTGCTATCAAATCGATAATAGTCAAGCCCTGGTTCTATGACATTCTGAATTTTCTTGTTCTTCTTAACCTCTTTCCTAACAGTGGTTGAAACTTTACCTAATTGTACTTCTGCCCATTGTCTTAAACACAAATAATCCAAGACCATATCTATATAATCTCTGATATTTGCTTCTCTACAACCATCTATTAAAGGTAAAATCATACAATCTAACTGATGCCCATTCCCTTTGATTTTATCTTTCGGTGATACGCAAATATAGTATGTAGGAATAGATAAGTATTTGTCGATGTTGTCTTGGAATATCCATAAAGTAAGACAGCCATTCTTTATGCTATACACGACATAACACCCTGTGATAAAGTATGGGCTACGAACAATTCCGTTCTCATTATCCAGTTCTTCAAGAATGTCCATGTGGAACTGCGTAAATTTCATATAGGATTTATCCATTGTTTCAACAAATGTCTTAGAGAAAACGACCAAATTACGACAGTTACCTTTTACAGTAGATAATTCTCTTATCGCATTCTCCCTATCAGAGTCTATCACACTACCGATATTATTGCACCAATTAAGAATACTTTGTGGCAATTCTCTTTTATCAAGACAAAACAAGTATCTAAACAATGTAATGTCATTTATGTTTTTAATTTTCATAAACAAATACAATTTTTCAATTAACCCTTTTGATCCATCTATAGTCAGGGCCTTTAGTTGTCCACTGAAATTGCCACATTGCACCGGACTTATTGCTTATCAAATAGTATTGATACATACTCGTCATCGGTTGTATTGTAAATATGCTACTATCACCTGCTTCAAGAACTTCATCATTAATTGAAACGCAAAGGAGGTTGTCTAAAGACTTGGTATCGTATTGCACTTGCCAAAGTCTTCCTGTAAAACTATCCAACATAATGAATGTCCACATATTTTGAGTAGCAAACATTTTGAATCTACCCTGCCATCTATCAGTTGAAGATGGATATGCTTCAGTCCAGTAATTTATTGGTGCAGCAAACATGCAATCTGTTCCTTTTGTGCTAAATTGGACTTGCCAATTCTTTCCTGTAAAAGTATCAAGCATGATGAAAGTCCACATATTCTGTGTTTCATAAAGACAGAAGCGATTATCAGTTTCGCCACAATCTTCCATTGCATCACATATTTTCCAAGATTGACCATCATCTTGCACCTGTAACACCTCTCCTGTAGCTGTATTCAAACGTAACTGGTTATGGTAGTTACGTGTTTGATACATTTTATATGTTTGTGCAAATAGGCAGATAGGCATAAAGCACAAAATCAGTAAAGCAATAATTTTTCTCATATCGTTTCTGTTTTGATCAAACAATTGGTATGCCATATTACTTAAACTTGTAGTAATGGCAAAAGTTTATTAAGTGATACCCTTTGATGGAACATCTAAGTGCCAATCAATATGGTCATTTCCAAAAAGGGTCAAATGTACGTTCATAATGTCGTTTCTTTATAATCTCTGGAGTATTATCTATAGAAGGGAATTCTTCTGCGATTTCACTTGCGAGACTGTACAGGAGTTTTTCGTCCAATATGTCTGAGTAACTTCCGCGAAGTGCTTTTTCGTACCAGTTGATTAAATCATTCTCAGTAATTTACTTTGAATATGGCTCCTCCAACCTATTTGGGTAAGAAGAGATACTATTACATTTTTTTCTGCATCCTTGCAAACAATAACAATACGGTCACTTGAAATGCTATTTGAGCAATACGCTCTAATGTTTGTAAATCTAGTTGAACAGAATTCTTACACCATTTACTCACAGTACAAGTCGATTTTCCAAGTTGTTCTGCAAGCCATTTTCCTGTTTTATCTTGCTCCGCAAGCACAGCTTTAAGTCTATTCAAATTAGCCATATATTCCTTTTTATATAATTTTAGTGCAAAGATATAGAAATATAACGAAAAAAAATAAAATCTTTATTTTTATTTAACGTCCTATGAGATTAATTATTGTGTTATACCAACTTTGATGGAGTACAAAAAAATAAGAGCGAACCGTATTTTATTTATAGACTACACTCGCAAAATGACAAAAAAGGAAAAATACCGTTCTTTTTCGTGTTAATTTATGTTTTCTCATGCTTTCAATTTGGGGTTCCTTGATTTTGTTGTTCCTAATTTGTTTCTTTCGTCATTTTGTCATTCTATATCATCACACTTTCCTCATCCTTCGAGGATGCCATTCGCCTTGCCATTTCTCATGATGGCGACAGCCACACTTGCGAAAAGGTTCATCAAAAATCGAAAATGACTAATGACTAATGACTAAATCTTGCGAAGATTATCAAAAGTCGAATTTGACCAAAATGACCATGACCAAAATGACCACAAAATAAAATCAGGCTCACCTTTGACACACGTACGTGAACGCAACAAGAAATATGATGGCTGCTATCTTAGGCATTATGCACAGGGGTTCTTTTGTTTCTTCTTCATCCTTATCTTCTTCGGCTTTTGCGGTGTCATTGCTGTGATGATAGCTCAATACTATGGAAAATAAAACCGCCTGACTTAAGGCTGAAGGCTTAAAGTCAGGCGGTTTTATGTCTCATCTTATTCATTTTCTATATTTTATCAATTCTTTGCCAGCCATATATATTGGCTGTCCGTCTTTGTATGTTGCATCATTAGACCTTGCCGAAGCAATAATAGCCGTCACGTCAAATTCTCCAAGTGTTATCTCCTCATCGAAAAAATAGCACAGATAGCGGTCGTGGTGTGGGGCTGTATAGCCAGTGGCTATCATCTTTTCCTTGGTCATCTCACCGATGTTCTTTACACGGAATGCCCAGCGCACACCCTCGTTTTCCTTGCCAAATTCATAAAGCAACACAAACTTGGCATGCTTCACTTGGTCTCGACTCTTTACAACGCCACCTCTAACATCTTTTCCGATACGAACATTGTAAGCATCGTCTCGTTTAGAGCCTTGCCTGCCAAATATCCAGTTGAGTTGCTCATATCCATTGAAGCATCCTATCAGAATGTCGGTGTTAGCATAGTTCTCCAGATAATGCATCGTGAGGAATTTGTGCTCCACTTTCACGTGCTGCTTTGGTTCTACGATAGGCATTTCGCTTTCAGGGAGCGTCCGTGGATCTATTCCCAAGTCACACTTTGCCACATAAAATGCCTGTTCAAGATTAAACTTCGTGCGTTCGTTCTCGTCAGCCACTCGTTTCATAGCTTCTTCAGCTTCGGCAACACTCAATTTTAGAACTTTTTGGCAATATTCCTTTTCTTTCTCAGGTTTGCGCAGAGCTAAAGAGTAATATGCCTGACTATAGCCTCGTTTATCTTCCCTATCCTCAAAAGGATGGAACAGCTTGCCCAATACTGTTTGGAAATTCTCCTTGACATAGACGTTGGGATCGACATCAGCATGAGCAGTAATGGCATAGAAATCGAAGTTGTCTTTCAGCATATGTTGTATCTGCTTTCTGAACAACTGCCGTACCTTGTCACGCCACGCAGCTTTACTCGATGCATTATTGCGTCCGTAGAGTGCTACCACAAAAAGGAAGTTCACATCGTAGTGTGCCAATAGGAATGTATCACGGTCGAACAGACGATTTTCAAACTGTCGGCTGAGATAGTATTGTTGCCGACGTTGTCCATTGGGTTTGTTTTCATCAATGAGTTGAATATCATCGCTTTGCTCCAGCGAGTTTTGGTTGGCTGATATGAAGAAGTTTGGAATAATGTTGTAACCTTCTGTCACATCGTCACGTAGCTTGATGTGTCCCAGCTGTTCCTCCGTCGTGCCGTTGCTGAAGAGGTTTATGTTCCATTGTATCACGTTTCTAGCATAGGTAAACTGCTTGTATATGCTTTCTTTACCAAGGGAATTACCACGCTTGTAATACTTCGAGTCACCAATATAGTAGATGGCATCATCGGTGTCATTGTTTGTCAACTCTTGATATTGGTACATGTGGTCAACTCGCTTGCCATCTGGCTGGTCTTTCAATTCCTGCGGCAAGTTTTTGTCGCCTATCAATTCATCAATGATAGCTTCGAATACGACATGGAAACTCTTCACCAACAAGTACTCTCGCTGGTCAACATTCAATGCTATGTTGTCTGGACGGTCGAAGAAAGCATAGCACAACTCCCAAAGTTCTTTGGCTTTGTCGGAGAAATACTTGTACTTGATTTGTTTCAATCGTCTCTTTCCATATCCTCCAAGGTATCGCTTGAATTGTTTCTCTCCCAATAGGTCAAAATTGACGTTCAGCTTCACGGGGAAACCATAGGTGTCGTGGATGTGCTGCAAGATGCTGAAATAGATTACAAGCAACTCCTCGTCAAAGTTGATGGTACGCTTCTTATTCACAGGGTTCAGATAACTTACCTCTTGAAGGAGTGAGCCATTTGCTTGTTGAACGATAGCTGGGCTTTTAGATATGGTACGCGTCCAATTGATCTTGTTATAGCCACTATGCAGATTCTTTACGATGAACATCACATAGCTCTCGTTGTCCTTGTTCCATTTCAGCAGGGCAAGAAGGACATCCAGAAAAGTGTTGGCCTTACGCTTCTTGTGCGTCTTTCCCATCATGGGCGCTTGCTTGTGCAGCACGATGCTTGGCGTTGTCTTCTTGCCACCCATGCGGTCATACTCATGGTCTTTGAACACGCAGATGGCTCTGTAAATCCATACGCTCAGGTTATAGATGAACGTCTGTTCCTGCTGAGTCAGTTCGTTGCAAGCATCCGCATTGACCAAGTTTTTTGGGTCGATATGTCCAAACACTTTCTCATCGCCATACTCTCCTTCAAGCAACACCTTAGGCAGAATGAACACGCAGTCGTTCACATCTGGGACTGGATTGAAATAGTAGCCCACATAACTCAGACTCACCTTTCCATCCACATCTTGAAGCACACCAAGCCCTTTGAGGACGTTTGCCACGTCTTCATAATCGTATAGGTATTCTTCTATTAGTATGCGCATAATGGATTATTCTTGAATATCTGAAATAGAAAGCCCCCAATTTCGTTTCGATAATGCAGCTTTTAATTCGTTCATTTTCTCAACAGTCCCCCACCCATGAGTTCCTACCCACAAAGGTTCACCATTGCAAATTATTTTCTCTAGTCGACGGTCTTTTGTGTTACGTGTGTCGTTGTTGTAATCTTCTTGAGTCTCAACAATATAGCTTATGTTGATCTCATTACCTAACATTTTCCACGTAGCTGCAACTTCTTCGGCAGACAATGTCGGATTTTGATCTATATATTTCTTTATCAACTCAACAGCAATTTTCCTCTTGGAGATTCGTCCTTCTCCATTGATTGCATATTTAGTATGGTCTTTTCCGTCTCCATCACCATCTTCAATGTCTTCGTTAAGGTATTCTTCAAAATCATTTTCACTGACCTTTCGAAGACCATTTTCTCCCACAATATTCACCAAGAACTTGCGCACATTCTCTATATTAATCGTATTGTCATCATTATAGAATGCGTCAAATGATGGCTGCTTATTTGAATTGTCACTCACATTGAAGTCTGTTGTGTTTCCATCCTTGAAAACATCATTCCAAAGGTAGAACAGCACTTTGCTTACAAAACGCTCCACGCCAATAGGCTCACCTTCGTTCTGGGGCTTACAGAAGAAGTAACCGAGTTTCTTGTCGTCGCTGCTTGTCTCCTCTGCTATCTTCTCGTTAACAGCTTGAACGAATGTCCACCAGTCACAAACCTCGTCTCCGCACTTTATTTTATAGTCTTTCTTTGCATCAGCAATCTTCACGTACTTCCAGTCCCATCTACGTTTGAATGCAGAATCTATAGGGAATAAGCTTTGGTCGCTGGTATTCATTGTAGCCCAAATATAGAAGTTGCTGGGCAGTAAGAGAATCTTTCCGCTCTTTATATCTTCCGCCAGGTTGCCAACATAGTTTTTTACCACACCTTGCAGGTTAAGTTCTTTTGTTAACATGTAGTCTTTTTCAGTCTTAAACGCCTCGGCTATTTCCCTCTGCAAGTCAGCATCTGCCTCAATGGGATATGAGGAGAATCCGTTGTCCTGACGGTCAAGAAGTTGGAACAAGTCACCAAATATCTGCGCACAGTTGCCTCGGTTGATTTCCTCTATCACAAGGAACTGTGGAGCAATACCACTTTCGTCACCCTCGGCATATTTCTTCCAAGCGGAAAGATAAGCTTTCAAGAAGGCTTGCTTCACAAACTTGTAAGTGATACGTTTTTCCTTGTAAGTCCCCTTGTTTGTGTCGAGAGTGATGCCTCCTGCCACAACCACAGGAACAATCTGCATTTCTACCTCTTCCATGGTTGGCTTATAAGCACCGACAAATGATGAGTAGTCACTGTCGGGGTGAAACGTTGTGCGAATAGCTCCATACACCTTCGTTATTTGGTCTATCTCATACGACTTACCAGTGCCTGGTGCGCCATAGTAGATTTGCAGGAGAGGAAGATGAATAGGTTTCATGCTCTTTTTAAAGCATGCATCAAGTATATCTGTATCATATAACAAACAACTAAAAGAGAAATATTCTGAATAGTAGAGTACAATTGACTTTAGAAGTCTATTCCTGTCGCTATCTTTTCCAATGGGACGTATAGCATCTATTCTTGTTTTTTTGTCGAACGAAAACATTACGTCTAAGGCTTGAAACATTTCCTTTCTTGAAGAACGAGTGGCATACCCCTTAATGGCTTCACTCATTTTTCTGACAGCCGTCTTTGAATCTTCAGATAGAGGAAGATCCAATAAATCGGAAATTTCGACAGATGATAAATCCGTATGTGATAAATCATCAATAATATCATTGAGTGGCATATAGCCTGTTTCTTTGTCCAGAACAGAGAAATAACTGATTAAGTATGAAACATTAATGTTATTTAATATTTCGAAAATAGAAATCTTCTTTGAAATTTCATACCAAAATTTTATTATGTCTTTGTAGTACGCATTATTACAACGGAGTGCTTCCAAAAATAACGTTAAAATAATTGCAAGTTCATCGTCCTTAGGAATCCCCAATTGTGAACAACGGGTTAGTAACGCCTCTGCCAACGATGATTTTGAATCAGTTAATCTATCATATAACTGAGCCGAAGTCAAATCTGTTAATTGTTGCGTTTCGCGCGACTCTGCGTTTCCCGTTAAAGCAGATATAAATCTGCTTGCTGAACGCATCGATGACGTATATGGATCCCTATTACCTGACGGAATTCTATTTTTTCTTGTGGATAACCACTTGTCAAAATTGTCTGTTTTTATACTTTTTGTCCACATAGTTATTTCTTTTCTGCTATAAATAAAAACTCTTTGCATTTGCTTGCTGAATGTCCTTGAAAACTTTGATAATTTGTTCGTTCAAATGACTTTAACTCAAATGAATTTGGAACAAAAATATCACTTTTAAACAGCTCTTCAATTTGATCAATGCCTCTATCCTTCCTTGGGGTTCCTTTATTTTTATGATTTCTACCATCATAATAGCTCAAAATTACATATTTGCAAGGTGCTTTTTTTATTAGTTCTGTTAAAGATGGGATAAACAGATTTGATTTGCAGAATGTTGAATCAAAATCATCTTCCATATTTTGACCTCTTACAAATTTAATCTTGCTAAAATACTCTGCCAAATCATCAATCTCACAATATGAACTTAACAGATTGAGCATGAAGTAATACGAAGTATACTGTCTAAAGTTGTATGGTGGGTCTACATACATGAGCGAGTGTTCTGGTACTTCTTCAATAAACGTAAGGGAATCTTGACATTTCCCTATTATATGTGAATTGTTAGTACCTATAATTGCATCAAATGCAGGCCATCGCAGGGTTAAAGGATTCAATGCCCTTGCATCATAACCTTCTCTTTGAAAATCATGGTACGTACCTTGTGTATTACTAATTTTTTCAACAGATTCGCAAACAACACTTATAAGTAAACTGTATTGCAAATCTGTCAAAACATTCATTTGATACCATTCTCTGATTTTATTCATAATGGTATCTAATCGTTTACCATTTGCGGGTGAAAAGAATCTTCTATTGCCTATGCTACCTCTCTTACTGCAAAATTTGCTATTATCACCTTCCTCTGTATAGGTGTCGTAAAAATAGTGATTTATATTTTCCTTATTAATAGCATCATCGTTAATTTGTTCCAAATATCTAAGAATGATAGCAATTTTCTTAAACTTATCCTCATTAGAGACTTTGTCCAAGAAAAGAAATCCATCTTTTCCTCTTTGTTCTTCTATCTGATTTTCTACTTCCGTATCATTAACCTTGTCAATGCCTAATGCTTTCAAATCAAAATCTGGTATGCAATTGTTCTTTAGATAGAAATTTGCGAAATGATACGAGAAGTAGCTAATGTCATTAGAAATGACACGATAACCATGTTTTTTTAATGCCATTGACATGGAAACAGTACCAGAGAAGATATCACAAACGATATCCCCTGGAACGCAAAACCTGTCGATTTCGCTTATAATATAATCTGCGATAGAATTTTTATTTCCTAAATATCTTTGTATCATTGTTTCTTAAATATCAATAGAATTTCTTTGTCATCTTTATTTTCGACAATTTTATCACTTCTGTTTAATTGACGGTAATCGAAATCAAAGTTTATTTTACTTAATGAGTGATGTGGAAGTTTCTTATGTGCTAATTGCAATAAATATTCCAATGTTACCATTCTTTCATTACCAGTTTTTTGTTTCTTTGATTCCGAATAGCTAACAATCAGACTGCAATCATGTTTTTGCGCCATGTCGAATATGAATTCAAAGGCACCTTTCGCTTTTATCTTTGAGCAAAAAGGAGATTTGTATTTTTCTTCAGGGTATATTCCTTGGGTGTATTTACCACGAAACATTTGCAATTTGGGGTATTTGTATGAATGCAAGACCTCAGGAATATGATAAAAACGGGAGTATTGTTGTGCTGTGTAGGGTGGGTCTGCATATATAACATCCACATTCTTATCTGCAATTAATTTCCTAAATGTAGGACTACAAATATCCATACATAAGGAATAGCTCGTGCTATTTATATCGTTTTTCGCAATAGAGCTAATGATATTCATAATACACGTTTTGAATACATCAAAGACATTATAATTCCTATTCTCGAATAGTCTTGTGTTAGTAATTTTATTTTCTTGTCCATTTATCTGTATTGGTTGTGCAAAATGCTTACCCACACTATGAACAATAATAGAGCAGGTGTTATACAAGGCAGTCAAAAGCACTTTCCTTTCCCATAAGTCACACTTTTGATTCCACTCTGTTTCTATGGCATTACGTAAGACATCGATTTCTAATGCTTGCCTTATGCCAAAATATGTACCTGCGTAATAATTTGCGAACAATGGATAATTATTTATAGCTGAACATCCAGCATGTTTTCTAATGTAATCAACTTGCAATGAAGCTTGTCTGTCACTCCCCACCTGTGAAAGATTGTCATATAGAACTTTCAATCCTAATAGGTCTTTTTTATCCAACAATTGACGTTCCTTGTCAATGAGTGAGCTAAACTCCATAAAGTTCTGTGGTAATGTATGCAATGACACCATTCCACTAACAAAAGCTTCAACGTTGGAAATTGAGCATTTTTTTCTGTCTTGATTTAGCATACATGCTGCGATATCAGAACTAAATGACATAGCATCATTTGCAATAACATTCATTCCATTATTATACAATGATTGAGCTACAATGCTACTTCCAGAAAATAAGTCTAAAACATAATTTTCTGGAGTATAGAGTTTCTGACATTCTTTTACAATGGTATCAACAATTCTGATTTTGCTGCCCAAGTATTGTATTGGCCTGTAATATTTTGAATGCCCCGCCATATAATATTATTCTTTTAACTGTATTAATAACGTTGTTTTTGGATGTAACTTCTGACTTTTTACGTTTACCTTAGTTCTTGCTTTCGCCACTAATCCCCGATTGTATAATGTCAGTAAGCTTTTTGTTCAGTTCCGTAGAAGCATCCAATGCTGCTACCACCCTGTTGTATTCTTCTCTGGACACATAGTCTGGGGTATCGGAGACTCCGAGTATTTTGTCTAAAGCTGGATTTACAGTAATCGGGATTGGTGTTATTCCTTTTTCCCAATTTTGCACAGTTCTAAAGTGTACTCCCAATTCGCTTGCTAAAGCGCTTTGAGATAGCTTGGCCTTTAACCTAGCTTCCCTTAGTGTTTCTTTATTCCATTGCATACTACACAAATTTTGTGTGTAAAGATACTAAATAATACACAAGTATGAATAGAATTCCTTGAAATTTATGAAAGTTTATCATATTAGAGCACACTATATGTGCTTAGGATTTTCCCTATTTGCTGTCGTCTCTATTTCGACGAGACTTGTATGGATGCAGTTCCCTTGTCATTCCATATCATCACACTTTCCTCATCCTTTGAAGATGCCATTCGCCTTACCATTTCTCATGGTGGCGACGGCGACACTTGCGAAAAGTTTCATCAAAAAACGAAAATGACTAATGACTAAATCTTGCGAAATTTCATCAAAGTCGAGTTTGACCACTTTGACCATGACCACTTTGACCACAATACAAAAAATCAGGCTCACCCCTTATGGAGCGAGCCTGATTGTATTAGATTTTCCTGTCACGTTTCACCAGAGTTGCTTGTCACCTCTGCTGTCAAGTCGCCCTTGGTGAGGCGGAAGGTGCGGCCCTGGGCATGCCAACCGTACACATCAAAAATGGCCGACCTCCAACTTAATAAATGTTATAAAGGAATTCTTTTTCACCCATTAGGTTGTTTTGTGGGGTATTTATTGTAAATTTGCAGTATAATTAATAAGGTATACATATTAACCCAAGATAGAATTAACGAAAACAAAATAAACATGATCAAGAGATTATTGTCATTTCTCGACGCTTCGCCAGTCAATTTCCTGGCTGTCAAGAACCTTACCGAAGAGTTGCAGCAACATGGTTATCGCCGCATTGACACTACCGAGGCCTTAGGCACGGTAAAGGCCGGCGATAAGTTTTTTGTCACCAAGAACGATTCCTCCATCTATGCCTTCCAGATAGGCAGAAAAGCCCTGGCTGAAACGGGATTCCACATGATTTGTGCCCATTGCGACTCACCCACATTCCGCATCAAGCCTCATGCAGAGATAGACTGCGAGGGAGGTATCGTGAAGCTCAACACTGAGGTGTACGGAGGTCCCATCATGTCGACATGGTTCGACCGTCCGCTCACCCTCGCTGGAAGAGTCATCGTGAAGAGCAAGGACGTGATGACCCCCACTACCCTCCTGCTGCACGTGAAGCGCCCATTGCTGCAGATAAGCAACCTGGCCATTCACTTCAACAGACAGGTGAACGACGGGGTGAAGCTGAGCCGACAGAAAGATGTGCTTCCTATCCTGGGAATCATCAACGGCGAGCTGGAGAAAGGCAACCTGCTGATGAACATCATCCTCGAGGAACTGAACAAACAGCAGACCGTGGCTCGCGAGGACATTCTCGACTTCGACCTCTATCTGGCTGATGCCACTCCTGCCTGCACCTTTGGCGCGCACAATGAGTTGATCTCTTCGGGAAGACTCGACGACTTGTCTATGTGCTTTGCCGGACTTGAGGCGCTGTTGGCTTCACAACCCACCGACACCACACAGGTGCTTGCCATCTTCGACAACGAGGAGACGGGCTCGCAGACCAAGCAGGGAGCCGGAAGTCCTTTCCTCTCCTACATGCTCAAGCGCATCGCCCTGGCTCAGGGCGGAACCGAGGAGGCTTATTATCAGGCTGTGGAGCGTGCCTTCATGATTTCGGCAGACAATGCCCATGCATGGCATCCCAACTACTCCGAGAAGTACGACCCTACCAACCATCCTATGCTGGGAGGCGGACCGGTCATCAAGTTTAATGCTGCCCAGAAGTATGCCAGCGACGCTTATTCTGCATCGGTCTTTGCCGGCCTGTGCAAGAAGGCAGGTGTGCCTTGCCAGCGCTTTGTGAACCACAGTGATGTGGCAGGTGGAAGCACACTGGGCAACATCCTTGCCTCTTCCATTCCGCTGCGCGGTGTCGACATGGGAAATGCCATCCTTGCCATGCACAGCTGCCGCGAGACAGGAAGCACTGCCGACCATGAGTTCTGCGTCAAGGTGTTCACACAGTTCTACCAGGAATAACATGACACGATGAAAGGCATTCAATTGTATCAACAAAGATATGATGAGAAGTGGATATCGGAAGATTGTCATAGCATGCGACTCTTATAAGGGTTGCCTTACGAGCAGGGAGGTGAATGACACAATAGCAGGAGCTTTGTCGGCTCCCGAAATCATAACCCTCGAAATGAGTGATGGGGGCGAGGGAATGCTCGATGCCTTTCTCTCGGCAATGAAGGGTGAACGGGTGAGGATTCATGCTCATGATGCCCTGATGCGATGGACGGAGGCTGAGTACGGAATAGTGGACAATACTGCTATTATCGAGATTGCGCAGACAGCAGGCCTGGCTTTGATAGAGCCCGAACAGCGCAACCCAATGAAGGCTACGTCCTGGGGGGTGGGCGAGATGATCGTGAATGCCTATCGCCGGGGCGTGACCCATTTCATCGTGGGATTGGGCGGAAGTGCCACTTCCGATTGCGGTATAGGAATGCTCAAGGCTATGGGCGACGACTGGAAGACGATACGCAGGGAATGCAGCTTTGTGCTGGCTTCAGACGTTACCAATCCTCTTTGCGGCGAGAACGGCGCAGCTCATGTCTTTGCTCCTCAAAAGGGAGCAGACTCTAAGATGGTGGAAATGCTGGATGCCCGTGCCCGAAAGTTTGCCGAGGTGAGCGCCAAGCATTTCGGTTATGACAGGAGTGAGGCTCCGGGAGCTGGTGCTGCCGGTGGTTTGGGCTACGCCTTCCTGCAATATTTCAATGCCAAGGCTCGTCCTGGGGCTGAGCTTCTTTTAGAGAAAATTGGGTTTGACGCCTTGATTCAGAATGCTGACCTTGTGATTACAGGCGAAGGACATAGCGACCGGCAGACCTTGATGGGGAAACTGCCACAAAGAATCCTTGAGCATGTTACCAATCAGAAAATCTGGCTTGTATCGGGTGGCGTGAGCGACAGGCAGGCGATGCTGGATGCTGGTTTCGACAGAGTGATTCAGGTTACTCCGGACAACATGCCTTTGGATATGGCATTGAAGCCTGATGTGGCACGCAACAACATGATAAAAGCTATCATAATGGAAGAGAAACAATGAAATACATCATTTTTGATTTTGACGGAACTATCGGCGACTCACAACGGCTGATAGTAAAGACCCTGCAGGACACGATGCGGGAAAGAGGACTCGAGGTGAAGTCGGACGAGGCTTGCGCCAAAACGATCGGACTTCGGCTCGACGAGGCCTTTGTGGCCCTCTTTGGCATGAGTGCCGAAGAGGGTGAAGCCTGTGCTGCCACTTATCGCGAGATATTCATGAAGAACAAGGAAATCATGATTGTCGAGCCTTTCCCTCATGTGATAGAAACGCTCCGTAAACTGCATCAACGTGGCTTCGTACTGGGCGTGGCAAGCAGCCGCAACCATTGTTCGCTCGATGGCTATGTCAGGCAGATGGCGCTCGACAACATCTTCACCTCTATAGTGGCGGGCGATGATGTGGAGCATGTGAAGCCTGCCCCCGACATGGTGTGGCGGGCTCTGAAAGAGATGAATGGAGAAATAGAAGAAGCCTTGGTCGTTGGCGACATGACATTCGATGTGGACATGGCGCACAACGCTGGTTGCAAGGCATGCGCCGTGACTTATGGCAACGGAACCCGCGAGCAACTTGCCTCAGCCGACTGGATCATCGACGATTTCGCAGAATTGCTGCAGAAATTAGATTTTTAAATATTGAGTCCACTTTCGTATATTACCCTTCTCCTTCCACCTTGCAGCCATTGAATCCCATTTCCCTGGCTTTATCCGGACCAAAAGTAAAGTAAACGGCTTCGCCCTCGTCGCAAATCTCGCCTGCTGAATTTTCAAGGGTAAGATGAATGGTGGCTATGTTGCGACGCTGGCTGGCTAAATGTCCACGAACCGTAATTTGAGTATCTGAAGTAAGAACAGGCTTCTTATATTTCACATTGAGTTGCATCGTCACGCCTGTAGTCTGAAGCTTACGGTTGATTACCCATCCTGCCACTTCGTCCATCAGCATTCCGATGATGCCTCCGTGAAGGGTGTTCACCCATCCCTGATAGTTAACACCAGGAGTCCAGACAGTGAGCACATCATCGCCATCTTCCCAAAACTCGAGATGCAATCCCACAGGATTGCCTGGAGCACAACATACACAGTTGTACTCCGGTTTGCCTAAATAAGGATTCAATATCTTCTTCATGACTCTAAAAAAACTCCTTAACTTCTTAACTCCCTTAACTCCTTTAACTCCTCAAAAAATTAATCTTGTTTTTCGATGATCTTCATTCCTTCTTCCACAGCCTGCATGTTGAGCGGTATCATGGCGTGATGACGCTCAGGCAATGACTTGTAGAGAGCCTTGTTCAGTCCGTCGGTGCTTACTACAGGACAAACCTTGAGCAGTCCGCCAAGTACAATCATATTGAACACCTTGGAGTTCTTCATCTCGGCAGCCTTGTCCATGGCATCAATGCGATAGACGGTAATGTCCTTGCGCTGTGGCGGATTGATGACTCCATAGCCGTCATAAATAAGGATTCCTCCAGCCTTTACCTTGGGCTCAAACTTATCGAGCGACGGCTGGTTGAGCACGATGGCCACATCGTAATGGCTGAGGATAGGCGATGAAATTCGCTCATCGCTCACGATGACTGTCACGTTGGCTGTACCGCCTCGCTGCTCGGGTCCATAGGCTGGCATCCACGTAACCTCCTTATCCTCCATCAGTCCTGAGTAGGCCAGGATCTTTCCCATAGAGAGGACGCCCTGTCCACCAAAACCGGATATAATGATTTCTGTCTTCATTTGTTTCTATTTGTTTTAGGGAAGAGCAAATGAATTTTTCACTCTTCATTCTTCGCTCTTCACTTACATTCCCGTTGTATCCTTCAGGTCTCCCTTCACATACTCCTTGAACATATGCTCCTCCATCCACTTGTTGGCTTCTACTGGTGAAAGTTTCCAACCGCTGTTGCAGGTGGAGACGATTTCCACAAGACTGGAACCAAGTCCCTTCATGCTTGCCTCGAAAGCTTTGCGGATGGCTTTCTTGGCTTTGCGGATGCTGGCTACGCTTTCCACACTCTGACGGCTCACATAGCAGGTTCCCTGAAGATGTGATGCCAGCTCGGTAATGTTGAGTGGATAACCATGAAGGTCGGGCTGACGTCCGTAAGGACAAGTAGAGGTTTTCTGTCCAAGCAGTGTTGTCGGTGCCATCTGTCCTCCCGTCATGCCATAGATGGCATTGTTGATAAAGATGGCTGCTACGTGCTCACCACGGTTGAGGGCATGGATGGTTTCGCAGGCTCCGATACAAGCCAGGTCGCCATCACCCTGATAGGTAAAGACGAGGCGGTCGGGCCAAAGACGTTTTACTGCTGAGGCACAGGCAAGAGCTCGTCCATGAGCTGCTTCCTGCCAGTCGATGTCAAGGTAACGATAGGCAAAGACGGCACATCCTACTGGACAGATACCCACGGCTTTGTCTTCCATTCCCATTTCCTCGATTACCTCGGCCACGAGCTTATGCACCACACCATGAGAACAGCCCGGGCAGTAATGCATCGGGGTGTCGTTCATCAATGTTGGTTTCTTGTAAACCAGGTTTTCTGGTGATATGATATTGTTCGTCATTATTTTGTACTTTGAGTATTGCTGATAAGTTGTTTTACAGCCTCAACGATTTCTTCTGGTTCAGGAACGATTCCTCCCAAGCGTCCGAAATGTTCTACGGGGACTTTTCCATTGACTGCCAGACGCACGTCTTGTATCATTTGTCCGGCATTGATCTCGGCTACAAGTATGCCTTTACAGCGCTGTGCAAGTTCATGAAGCTGCTTCTCCGGGAAAGGCCATAGGGTGATGGGACGGAAAAGTCCTACCTTGATGCCTTGCTGACGGGCAACCTCGATACTCTTCTCTGCTACACGGGCGGCACTTCCGAAAGCCACGATGACATAGTCGGCATCTTCGATATGCTCAGTAGCATAACGCACTTCTTTCTCGCGTATGGTTTGGTATTTCTGCTGCAGATGTAGGTTGCGCTGCTCCATCACCTCTGGCTTAAGCTCGAGCGAGGTGATAATGTTGGGCTGGCGGTCTTTGCTTCTGCCTATAGTTGCCCAAGGACACTCGCGAGCGATTTCCTCTTCGGTGCGACGGGGTTTCATCGGTGGCAACACCACACGTTCCATCATCTGTCCGATGACGCCATCACTCAGTATCATGGCAGGATTGCGATAACGGAATGCCAGGGTGAAAGCCAAGTCTACGAAGTCGGCCATTTCCTGTACCGACGCCGGGGCAAGTACGATCACGTTGTAGTCGCCATTGCCTCCTCCACGCGTTGCCTGGAAATAGTCACTCTGTGAAGGCTGGATGGTTCCCAGTCCAGGACCGCCACGCTGCACATTGACGATAACGCCTGGCACTTCGGCACCTGCCATATAGGCGATGCCTTCCTGCATGAGAGCCACACCAGGACTCGACGAAGTGGTAAGCACACGCTTTCCGGCTCCGGCTCCTCCGTACACCATATTAATAGAGGCTACCTCGCTCTCTGCCTGGAGCACAACCATACCTGTCGTCTCCCAAGGCTTGAGGAGCGCAAGGGTCTCAATGATTTCTGTCTGTGGAGTGATAGGATAGCCAAAGAAGCCATCTGCTCCACATCGTATACAGGCATGGGCGATAGCCTCATTGCCTTTCATAAGTGTTACTTCTTGCTCTGCCATTGTTAGATTTCCTCCTTTTTTCGATAAACGGTGATACAACCGTCCGGGCACACGATGGCACACGAGGTACAGCCTACACAAGCCTCGGCATGCGCTGGTTCTACGTAACGATAGCCATGCACATTCACCTTCTTTTCGGCAAGCGCTATGACATCGTGAGGACAGGCCTCCACACAGAGCGCACAACCTTTGCATCGCTCTGTATCTACCACAATTGCCCCTAAAATTTTATTCTTTGTCATGGGTTATAATAGTCTTTACAATAAAAGCCGAGGATATTATCGAGCATTTCCTTGGCTACGACGGCAGGGCTGTCGGGGTCAAGGGCTATGGCTTCCATATAGCAATCGAGAGCATGCTTGTAATCACCTTGTTTGCGATAGGCATTGCCCTGTAGATAATATTCCTGAGCTGTCATTTATCTGCTGATGTTCTTTTAAATTTGCTGTGCGAAATTAATAAAATAAGCTAACTAAAAAGAATTATCAGCCGAGATTTAAACTATATTAATGTTGTTTTGCTGAAAAATGCGCACACCATATTTCAGTGTGCAATTTTTAAAGAATAATGTACGTTATTTCTAATATTATATTCTATAAGAACATTCTCCGCCACTTAACGCAGCCGGCCGCGGTAAATGATGAACAATACTACACCTCGTAACAGAAGGTAGAGAACGAAGGCCAACCACAAGGCATGATTGCCCAGTAAAGGATGCAGAACGAAGAACAGAACGAAGAACGAAGCTGAGGCAATGGCGGTGGAACAGAGCATCGACTTTGACTGGGTGATACCGACAAAGATGCCGTCAAAGACGAATGCCGACATGCCCGACAAGGGAATCAGCACTGCCCACCAGAAATACGCACCGGATGCCGTTATTACCTTCTCATCACTTGTGAGTAACGAGAGAAAGTTCTCGCCACCTATTATATATAATAAGGTGAAAGCGACGGCTACGCCTACACCGAACATCATCGTTCTCTTCACTACTTCCTGGAACGCCACCCTGTTTCCGGCTCCATAATACTTGCCACTCAATGCCTCTGCCGCATAGGCGAAGCCATCCATAAAATAAGAGAAGATGGTGAAAAGCGTCATCAGCAAGGTGTTGACAGCCAGCACCAGCGTACTCTCGCGGGAACCTGCTGCCGTAAAGAAAAGATTCACTGCCACCAGACATACGGTACGGAGAAATATGTCCCTGTTGAGCGAGAAGAATCGTTTCAGTGGTTCGGAATCAAAAATATGGTGACGATAATCATACTTGCCCAATCTGCGATAGTAGAGGCGATAGAGCACACAAGCCATCAGAAATCCCCACCATTGAGCGATGACCGTTCCGAGTGCCACACCTTCTACCGTCATCCTGCAGACGAAGACAAGCATCAGCGAAGCGATGATGTTCACCACATTCTGCGTCAGCGACACTACCATCGGGATGCGGGTGTTCTGCATACCGATAAACCAACCCGTGAATCCATAAAGTCCAAGCACAGCGGGAGCACCCCAGATGCAGACATAGCAATATCTGCGAGCCAACTCCACGACATCCGCCTCGGGTGACATCGCCCACAGTCCGCATCCGATCATCCATCGCTGAAGGATAAAGAACACCAGACCTATCCCCACACCGATACTCAGAGAGCGCACCAGGAGTCGCTGCACCTCGGAAAAGTCTCGTCTTCCCAATGCCTGCGAGGTCATTCCGCTGGTTCCCATGCGCAGGAAGCCGAACAACCAGTAGATGACATTGAAGAGCATCGAGCCCACAGCGATGGCTCCGATATAAGACGCATCGCCGATATGACCGACAATGGCGACATCCACCAAACCCAAAAGCGGTACCGTGATATTGCTGATTATCGACGGTACCGCTAAATGTAATATCTTCCTATTCATTAAATCTTAAACTTCGCAGCTTGCTCCTCGATGTAAGCTGCATCGCTGAAGTAGTCGATACGCATGGCTCTGCGAACCTCATCCATGGTCTGGGCTGCAAAGGCACGGGCTTTCTCACTGCCCTTCTTCAGGATGTTGAACACCTCAGGAATATCCTGCTCGTATTCATGACGGCGGGCACGGATAGGAGTAAGCATCTTGTTGAGCACACTGTTGAGGAATTTCTTACAGGTTCCGTCACCGATGCCTCCCTTCACATACTGAGCCTTCAGTTCATCGAGATTCTGGAACTCTGGCCAGAACTCAGCGAAGTCCTCGGGTGTAGAGAATGCCTCGAGATAAGTGAACACGGCATTGCACTCCAGATGTCCTGGTTCTTCCATACTCATACGTGGAGCACCGTTCGACATCTTCTTCACCTTCTTCCATACCGTCTTCTCGTCGTCGCTCAGATAGATACAGTTGCCAAGACTCTTACTCATCTTCTCTTTACCGTCGGTACCTGGAAGACGACGGCAAACCACATTCTCAGGGAGCATGATCTCCGGCTCTACAAGCACAGGAGCGTAAATCTGGTTGAAACGGCGCACCAACTCACGTGTTACCTCCAGCATGGGTTCCTGGTCTTCACCAGCAGGAACGGTTGTTGCTTTGAAGGCTGTGATGTCAGCCGCCTGACTTACTGGATAGCAGAAGAAGCCAAGAGGAATGTTGGCCTCGAAGTTGCGCATCTTGATCTCGGTCTTCACCGTTGGGTTGCGCTGAACACGAGATACGCTGATGAGGTTCATCAAATAGGTGGTGAGCTCGGCAAGCTCAGGAATCATACTCTGAATATAGAGTGTGCACTTCTGTGGATCAAGGCCTGCAGAGAGGTAATCGAGAGCCACTTCGGTGATGTTCTGACGTATCTTCTCTGGGTTGTCTGCATTGTCAGTAAGAGCCTGCACATCGGCCATAAACACGAACATCTTGTCGAAGTCGCCTGCATTCTGCAGTTGTACTCGGCGCTGAAGTGAGCCGATGTAATGCCCCAAGTGGAGCTTGCCTGTTGGACGGTCGCCCGTCAATATTATCTTTCCCATATTATTACGATTGTTTCTGTTATACGAAAAATAGTCAGCCTGTCTGCTATTTTTAGTGCAAAGGTACAGCAAAAAGGGCAAAACACAAAATAAATAGTTACTTATTTTGTGATTTTGCCCCTTACGCGTCACTTACCATGTATATTTTAATCGGCAAATCACAGTTGTGTTGTGACAGCGAAAACAAATTACTTCTTGGTGATCACTACTTGTTTCTCATTGAAAGCACTGCAAGCATCTACCAACTTCAAGACTTTGTCCCAGTTGGCTACAGGTTCCTCACGATGCAAGAAACTCTTGCTTACATGCACGATGATCTTGCCAGCCCCGGCACTTGCCTTCACCGCGAACTCGCCACAATCGTTGCTGACGGTGGTATTCAGTTTTTTCAATGACTCAGCTGAAGCCTGATAGCCTTTGGGCAAAGCCACCTCTATATTCCACTCATCAGCAAATGCCATTTTACGCCAGATACGATCCTTGCGGATGCGGTCATTGCCTTCCAGTTTCATCTGCTCTCCTATCAGCTTTCCCACAGCCAGCATCATGCTGCTTCCTGCACGTTTCACCAATCCTTCCATCTCGTAATCTACATGATAAACGAAGTCTGCGCTGTCTTTTCGGATGCCCACACAATCGAGTCCATAACCATTTACCTTGACTGGCTCCGCTTCATGATAGCCTTTTATCTCTTCCTTGAACTGGTCGGGTTGCTCCTTTTGCTTGTACTCGGCAAAGTCAGACTTCATGACGGAAGCATCTTTCTTCAAGAAAGCACTATAAGGATCAGACTCATCATACTTCAAATAACGCCAAAAAGCGGCAAGATGGTCGGGACCATACAGATAATAATCTGGCGAGCTAACCATTTGTCCGTATTCTTTCTGTGCGCCAGAATAGTCTATGCTGCGGTGAATATTCATCTTGGTACCATCGATGTTGACCTTAATGGTGACGACAGACTTGTTAGTGGCAGCTGTACTTACAGGGATTTCGAATGGCGCATCAACATCCTGCATATATGCCTTACGCCCCTGGAACTTATAAGGGATGTCCGATGCCACCTTAGGAAAGGTACCAGGGAAATAATACAGGTTGGTTCCCTTGAGGCGGAAGAACCAAGTGGTAGAATTATAGTTGATGAGCTTGTCGACAGGCAATTCGCCAACAGCAGTCGTGATGCCCATTTCCACTTCTACCCCTAACTTACGCAAGAAGTTGGGCACACGGTTGAAGGCTTCTTGGCTTGTTCCACCAGTAACATATTCATAAGCATAAATACGGTCTGCTTTCTCGTCGGCAGGCATCGACTCATCCTTGGCCGACTTATACACACTGCGTTTCTGCGCAGAAAGACCTGCTGCCGAATAGCCGTTCTTGCTAACATAAGACTTCATCAGCTTCCAGTCATCTTGTAGGATGGGCGCAACATCAGGGTTAGCTCGAACACCTTTCTGACGCATGGCCTTCTCGACCACCATGGTCTTCGACTTAGTGGGCGTAATGTACATCAAAACATAAGGAGACTACAAGGAAGAGTTATACCAAGCAGACGGCTCTCCATCGACAGGTTGGTCCATCACAAAATCAAGCACGGCGTTTTTATCCTTGTCCGTGGTCTGCTTAAATTCGGGAGCCCCATTCATCGAGCGATAAACCGTAGACAAACTTTGGTCTAACACGCAATGCACTCTGCTATAAAGAATCGGCTCGTCTTGGCGAAAATAAAAAGTAAAAGGATCCAACCGCTGTTCCTGCGTGTCAATCTGGTCGAGAGAAAATACGTCAATACAGTCGCCGACCTCCAATCCTGGCACGGCAATCTTCTGGCTCAAGTCCTTGCCTTTCTTACCTTCCTTGACATCCACATAGTCATCGAAGTCGACCACTTGCACCTTGCCATCTTTCTTGAGCACACGAATACCCAGGACGGTATTGGTCTTATTGTGATATGCCCCTACCCACTTTTTTGATTTCGTGCGGAAAGAAAACTCAGAATAATCCTTCAAGGCTTTCTTGTCGTTGAGTTGTATCAGCATACGCTCCATGTCTTCGCAGTCTATCTGACGTGTCAGACGGAGGTTAACAAACAATTCCGTTGTTGCCTTACGGTAATAATCGGTACTCAACTCCCGGTAATAAGAGAGGATAACAGCCGATTCGTTCTTGTACTTCGCTGGCACTGTGCGTTTCTTGAAGTCAGCAGGAGTATTGTCCCACACTTCTTGACGCACTTTCTGAGCCAACTTGAGGTAATCAGCCTTGTCGTCAGCCTTAACAGGCAAACATACGAGTTGCATTGCCAAAAGGAAGAAAGCAACTCCCATCATTCTCACATGTTTCATAGTTCAACCTTTAAAATGTATAACATTGCTTATTTAGTTTGCAAAACCACTTGCTCGTTGCAAGCATCATTCCATTCGGAAACCAATTTGTTCCATTCCAGAATATCCTTCAAGGCTACTCGCCTGTTCTTGATGACATACTCCTTTTTCATGACGACACGATTGCCTTGTTTGGAAAACGTACAAGACAAGTCAGCCCAATGGGTATGCGACGCAAAAGGAGCAGGGAGTTCCTGCACACGCATACCTTTTGGTACAGAGAGACTGACCTTGCGCACATTCTTCAGTTTCATACCTATCATATAGTCGGAACCCCGCTTGGTAGTATCTACTTTCTCCAAAAACACATCTTTGTCCTGATTCATATCCACATAGAGGTATTGGTCTGCCGACACGCCCACGTTTCCTTTATAAAAAGAGGAAGAGATGGTGAGCTGTTCGTCTTGGGGCCTACTACCTTTGAGCACCACATCCCTCATTTCGTCCTTATTGCCGTCCATTCCCAACAAACGAGACAGAAATTGCAGTCTGTCATCTTGCGCAGCTGCGTCGTATGCCGACAAGACCATGGCTTTCATATCTCCTTTCCAAGAAGAATTCAGAGTGCCCTTCATGGCATAATTGCCATCCTTCTCTACGGAAAGTGCACAATCGTATTCCACAGATGAGGAACAAGATTCCTGGGGCAATGTGGGCAACGTATAGACCCGGCATCCTTCTCCTTCTTCCACCAAAGCCTGTCGTCCCTGAATATTTGTAGGAATATACCCTAAGGGTATGTAAGAATTGGTGGCATCAAGATAATAGGGCTTACCCTGATAGAACACCGTGCATATCGCATGATTGACAGAGGAAATGGTGGGTACTTCATGCGATGTATAAGGAATGTCATCTGTTCCGATATCTGTCTGCCGCGCATCAAAGCCCTGAGCCTTCAACAAGGTTTTCAGCAAGAGCGACATGGCCTTACAGTCACCATATCGCTTACGGATCGTTTCGGCAGGAGTGGCTGGCTGATGGGCAGAAACGCCGGCCTCGTATGCCAAATAGCGTATGTGGCTTTGCACCCAGGCAAAGGTGTTGGCAATTTTCTCCTTGTCACTCTTTGCTCCTTGGGCTATCTCTGCAAGGATTTCCGCTTGGTTGGGAATCGTACAGTCGACATCTGCCATTTTCTTAGACCAAGCGAACATATCCTGTTCATCCTTGAACGAACCTATTACAAGCAAATGAGGAACAGTATAGCCCCAGGCTGGAGCTCCCTCCTCGGAAACTGGCACAGACAAGCCGTGCATGACATAGGTAAACACGGAGTCGCCAGCCTCATCGGCCACAGCTGTCTTGACCACATCGGCAGGAAGATTACACTCCTTGAGATGATATTGAGATAAAGCCTTCGGTATAACCACCTGGACGGTTTTGTTCTCTACATAGTAGTCTTCGGGAAAAGAGATTCTTGTGAAATAAACAGCATCGGTAAAGGTTCGTGCAAAAGAGGCCTTCAAAGTCTTACCCACCTTGGGTATCCGATAATTGAAATAACAGACCTTGGTGTCATCAAAGAAGATATTCTCTGGCGTAGCTGACTTATATTGTGCCGTGCCCTTGGAGGAAGCTTTGTCCAAACGGATAAAATCTCCATAGTAGACATTCGGCTGAACAAGTGCTGCATATTTTGTCACGCCATATTCCAAATCCGTCGTATTCGAGATGACAGGAATACCATCGGAATTCACCTTAAACTTATACCGATCCACACAGTTTACTATATGCACATTGTCGTCCACGCCTTGAGCCGCAGCAGACAATACGCTCAGAAAACACAGATAAATAAATACAGGTTTTATTGTCATCAGATTTGTGTTATGAATTAAATGCCCCCCCAAAGTATAAAACAAAGGAAGGGCATTTTATATATTATTCAAGTTTCGCAAGTTTTACCCCACACGCCCTGAAGGGGCAGAAGCTCTTAGCCCAGGGCAGCGCCCTGGGTTA